>Ga0209164_1000088_pt1 | contig 291538 bp, 266 predicted proteins | sample MTBNYHSulfiMetaG_FD_187458 | JGI IMG/M metagenome (GOLD analysis project Ga0209164, IMG submission 187458) | Enrichment culture microbial communities from rom New York Harbor, USA that are MTBE-degrading - MTBE-NYH (New York Harbor Sulfidogenic)... | ecosystem: Environmental > Aquatic > Marine...
TGGCCGCATACGGGGCAGGTAATGCCCTGCTGCTTGCCGAAAATTAGCACGTTCTCATGTACTGCTTCCAAGGTGTCCGCCGCCCGGGTGAGGTTTATGCGTTCCTGGAAGGCTAAATCTTCATTTTCAAGCGCCAGGTTAACCCGGTAAAGGTATGTCTTTAAAATACTGTTTAAAGTGTAGAGCTCATCGTTTGAAAGGGTTTGAATTTGCTCCATTGAAACATAACCCGGGTTAAAAGTATTATCCCTTATACCCTTAATCGCCAGGTTAATCAGTAAACCAGGATCAGCAGGCATAATTACAACTCCTTATTCACATCAATGGCTTGTATTGCCGCATACGCCTGTTTAACGTCCTGCATTCGCTTATTTATAAGTTCGGCGTTGGTGGTATCTCCCACAGCCTCAAATGAAATTTTGGTCAAGTACAGGTCAAAGTGCCTTTTTTCAAGTTCTTCCAAACGCCGGTTTTTGAGTTGATTTTTAGTTTCAGATTTCAATTTCATGATTTTACCTCCTATCCTATAATTACATCGTGCGTATGAGGCGGATCACCGTCTGATGTGGTTGTTAGCCCCACGATTGAATTAGCACTATTAAAATATAAATCGCTGTGGAAGTTAGTTGGAACAGAACCGCCGATGCCCATATAGTTAGCGCCGGAAGCGCCCCGGATGGTGAAACCGTCGATTCCATCATAAAACTCCAGCAATTTAGCCCCCCGGTGATACAGGAAAATGTCCACAATGTCGGTTTCCGTGGGAGTGAACACCAGGCCGCTTAATAAGCCATCAGATGTTAACCCTTTAAGCCCGCCCCCGGTTAATTCAAGGTGTGCGGTATCTTTCGATCCAGTTAGGATATTATTACCGATAATGTCGCTGCCCGTAATAGTTCCGGTAAAAGTGGCATCTCCATTAGAGTCAATGCCGACAGTTTTCACACCTCCGGCATTATACATCTCAAATAGGAAGTCACCGGAGATATCATCATAACCCATCTTGAGCCGTAACGTGCCTGGTGAACTGCCACCCTCTTTGGCCGCTTTTGCATCGTACATTGTTAGCTGTGGACCGTCTATGACGGTTTCGCCGTAACCACTGCGTATGTCACAGCGGTTAGTATGAAGACGCTTGACATTTTCATGATCCTGGTGATAAAGTCCCCAATTAAGTTCTTTTTGGAGTTTGGCTAGGGCGTCTACAAGATCCCTGATGTCTTCCTTGGTGACCATTTCACTGTTAAATGTTGGGAAAGTAAATATTGCCATGCTAAGTTACCTCCGGTTTAGATTTTCTGGTGCCGGTGGCCGCAGTTCCAGCAAGTCCTTAAACCAACCAGGCTGTTGAAGTACTGTTCAAATGCGGCAACCGGATTTAACAAAACCTCGAAGCAAGTCTCCTTGTCGTAAATCAGCGGGAATCCCAACATAGTTTCCTTGCAGTTAATACACTTGGGCCATACTGACGGAACGCCATTACTCCATAACCAGTCCCGGCCCTGTTCGAGCTTCTCTTCTCCATCCGGTAACTGCCCGATTTCTAATTCAAATTGTTTAAGGTGGTTAAGCGCTTTTTGTACAGCCTCATTTATCATCTTTTGTGTTTTATCCAACGTGATAAACCTCCTTTTATTAAAGTGAGCGGGAAACTGGTGGTAATCCACCAGTCCCACGGGTACCCGCCCTCAAAATCTAACTAGATTTTTTCATCAACTTCCGGTATTGTTCCGGGGAGTTGATTTTCTTCATTGCCGCATATTCAGCCGGGGTCATGCCCGCAAATTTGGCAAAGGCCCGTTCATCTGCTGTCAATACGTCTGTTGGTGCCTTCTTTACAGGTGCCGGCTTCTTTCCCTGTAAGGCATCACGAACCCTTTGGCCCAGCTTCTTATCCTTTGGAGTGCCTTTGATGAAGGTATCAATGAATTCTCCAACGGTCCAGCTATCATCACTGGCTTTCAGCGATTTGTACATTTCGCGGTTGGCATCGTCCATGTGCCACAGTATAAAGCCGTCCGGATCTGCTTTGTGGCTTGGCGGTGACGGGGCTTTTTGTGGTTGTGCTTTAGGCTGGGTTGGCCGGGATACCTCTTTGGCCGCTTCCTCAAATGCCGTTTGCGCGTCCATATTCCACGCCAGCATAAGGGTTTTGATGCGCTGTTCAAGGCCTTTGGTATTTAGGCCTTTGTCTTGAAGTTTTGATATTTCCGCGTCAAGTTCGGGGGTGTCGGCTTCCCGGTAAAGGTCGTCACCAAACCACCCTTGCACCTGTGTTTCAGCACCGTCAAGATCGCCGTCAACTGCAGCTTTCATGCGCTCAATTTCAGCCAAGGCATTTACGTTTAAAATCTCGCGAGTGTCGGTTGCCGCCGGTTTGGGCGGGTCGTCGTCAGGTATCGCGCTGGATTTGTCGGCCTCTTCAATTTCCTCAACGTAAGGTTGCAGGTCAACATAACTTTCATTCTCGTGTTGGTTCATGGTTTTTACTCCTTTCAAAATAATATTAGCCCATAGGATTTTTGTATGAACTGCGGATTACGGTTCTTGTTTTGTAACCGGGTGATTCTTTTTTGCTCGGGTTGTATATTTCCATATTCTTAAAACCGGCGTCCTGAAGCTCTCCAGGGGTCCAGAACCCCTCGGGTTCCTGCTGGATTATGCGGGGCTTAAAGCCAACTCCGGCCCAGCGGTTAAGTGCCTGCGTCATAGCGTCAACCATATCGTCATGTTTGCCGTTAGGGAAGGCGCTAACTTCTTCGATGAGGTCATGTACCCATGGTGCTATATTTGGGTGTGGCAAGTACACGTTACCGCTTTCGATGTCGGGGCTTACCGCGTTGGCTCGGGCAACCTTGCCGCCCTGTGGTTCTACTTCAATGAGGCCGGATACCTTGCGGCGTAGCATTTGAATCACTGCCGGACCGTTGGCCTTGCCCTCGACGAGCTTTGCCCTGCTGAGTGGCCACTTCTTTGTTGTTTTAACGATAGCCTCCATTGTATCGGGCAAGTCCATTCTCTTGTGTGTTTGGTCAAGCAGGTACTTGTTTACCGCTACCCTACCCCACACCTGGCCGCAAACAAAGTCCACATTGCCGGATTTGCTGCTTTTTTCATCCTTGAAGGTACAATCCCACGACTGTATAGTGTCGTCAAATATGGCCGGGAGGGGTACGCTGGGTATATGCGTTATCTCCCCATTGGGCAGCTTGACAGGTACGGGAGGTTGGTCCTGGTGCTTATGGTGCCAATATCTCCACCAGTGACGCTTGAACAAACCGCCTTCAGCGGGTGAGGGGCGCTGCTGGTACAGTGCCGCCCATGCTCGGGAGCCTACCGCTTTTTTAATGTCCTTATACTCGTTTGGCGGGTACCGCTCCGGCCATAGCCATTCGCCCGGCTTGCGGCCCAGCGGGTCGCCTTCTTCTGCCTCTGCCGGTAGGGATATTACTTCCCACTGTTCGCCATCGGCTTTAGCTTCATTGATTAACCGGCCTACAAGGTCGTCCTCATGCCACCGGGTCATTATAAGGATGATGGCACCGTTAGGCGCAAGGCGAGTGCGTAAGGTTGTCCGGTACCATTGCCATACCTTTTCCCGGATGGTGTTACTGTCGGCTTCCTCTGCGTTCTTCAGTGGGTCGTCAATGATGGCTACATGTGCGCCACGTCCGGTAATGGGACCACCTACACCGGCAGCCACACACCCGCCCCGGTCGTCCTTTAGGGTCCATCTGTCGGCGGCTTGCGTGTCCAGAGATACGCCCCATAAGTGCCCCCATTGAGTAAGCGTGTTCATGGCAATACGGCTATGATCGAGGGCCAGGTCTGCAGCATATGAACTAAGGATTATCTCCTTGGCAGGGTTCTTGCCCAAGTACCAGGCAGGAAACTTCTTTGAGATAACCTCACTCTTACCGTGTCGTGGAGGCATAGTCACTATGAGCCTGGTTAGTTCGCCCCGCTCAACAGCCGCTAACTTACTGCATAGCAGGTCAAGGTGTCGCGCCCGCTGCCATCTACCCCGGGATTCATATTCCAGGAAAAACACCAGGTCATCCCGGGCTAATTGTTCCCATACCGCTTGAAGTTGTTGGTGATCTAAGTTCTCCATTTTTCACACCTTTTTTAATAAAAGTTTCCCGGTTCATGCCTACGGCTTGGGCGGCGATGTCGCGGGACTCGCCTTGTGGTAACTCCGCAAAATTTTGCGTACTTTCTTTGCTCGGGCGATGGTTACGTCCCGCCAGTGCTTCTTCAATCTTCCGGGCCAAGGCTACTTTCTCACTTGATTGTGAATCAAGAGGCGTATAAAAAAAGCCTGCAACAGCAGGGTTTCTGAGGTGCTGACATTCATTTGACATTAGTTTTCGGGCTCATTCTCGTCGTTTTCAACCGCTTTTCGGTACAATTCCTTGGCAATTTCTAGCAGTTTCGGGTCGCTGACAACCTTTTCAACCAATTCGTTATGACGCTCTGTTTGGGTAGAAATGTCAATACCCTGCTGCGGTTTGCCAAAACCTCTATCAAAAAGGATTTCCGCAGCCCGAAGCCGGTCAGAATGTTTTGCCTTTTCGTCCAGTGCAATTTTGATAACCTGCTGCAGCACCGGGATACTGTTCTCTCGGGCCAGCTTTTTAAATTCCTCTGGTATTTTGGGCCTGCCGCCTGGATTCCCACTTTGCCCGGGTTTAAACGCCGTTGACGGTGCTTTTCTTTTTGGCTTATCTGTAACTGTCCTGTTTTCAGACACTTTTACCACTCCTTTCTTGTGCCTTTTTATACCGCATAGTGCCCTTACCACGCCGCAGCGCCGTTTGCCACAACTCCTTATCATGCGCCAATAAACTAAGAAGCTCAGCTTCACTAAGTACCAGCACACACTTTTTCAACTTAATCTCAATCATAAAATCACCTCCGTTAACTAATAAATGAGCAACTTGAACAACTTCACTTAATCCCTTGATATTACTGGCTTCCACGTGTTGTTCAAGAACTTGTTCATGAGCAACTTCTAATTTAAACATATATTATATTATTTATATATATTATTATTATATTATGGTAATTGAAGTTGTTCATTGAACTTGTTCAAATTTTAACGTTGAACAAGACGTGGAACCCGCGCCATTATTGAATAATTTTTGAACTTGCTCAACTTGTTCAATTTGTTCTGCACCAGACATCAAGCCAGGTAATTCCCATAACCATTTCCCGTTTTTAACCCCCTTTTCTTTATATGGCTCAATCTTTAGTTGTTCCCGCGCCCGGCGAAGTGTCATAGCTGAAATGCCGTCACTCTTTGCAAGTTCTTCGATCGCCTTTCCTTCTCTCGGCCCGCTCGCCAATTCTTCTTTTAGCCACTCCACGGCGTTATCTAAACTGTTGGTATTTTTCTTTTGGTCCTTGTCGTTACCCAGCATTTTCCCGGTGGTAAGCTCCGACAACCCAGTCCAATAGAATCCCTTACCTATTTCCAGCGCATAACCTTGACTTGCTCCAACAGGCGCTAAACTACTCTTGATGTGTGTAATCGCCTTCTCGCCCGGATTGTCAGGGTTATTACCAGCCAATAATATACTTCGCGCAATTGCGGAAAAGTCTATGCTGCCCAATATCCTATATAGCGCATTTGAGTTGCTTGATTTATTCATGTGTTCCAGGCACAGAACAGCGCATTTATGCTTCTCCGCTAATGTCGCTAACCTGGACAAAATAGGCCTAGTCTCGTTAGCCCGGTGCATGTCTATATTGGCGCCAAGGAAAGCATGTAAAGGGTCGCATATAATAAGCTCCGGCTTTAATGCTTCGGCAAGCCCATCCAGCAATAATAAATCGTCAAATGAAAATGCGCTCTCTTTCTCATTTTCAGTTGTGCCGGTAATCGCGTGAACATTGTTTGGATTGCCCCCCAACATGTCTAACCGGGGCCTTAAAGTGTCGGCAATACCATCTTCAGCAGACATATATATGACATTCCCGGGCTCCCGCCTGGTTATGGGCCTGCCGTGATTCTTGTCGGGTAAGGGATTTCCCGTACTTATGGCCGCCGCTAATGCCAGAGATAAAAAGGTTTTACCGGCTCCCGGATCGCCAATTAGCAGTGTAAGCTTACCTTTAGGTATGTATGGTTCCCATAACCAGCTTATTTCCTCCGGTTCCACATCGGCCATGCATACAACCCGCAAGGATTTTTTGGGTTTATCAGGTTCTTTCCCTTTAGGTTTCCAAACGGCAGCGGCCTTAACTAATTTAAAAAAATCATCCTTGGTATTGCCAGACGCTAACCAATCCGAGACATCTCCCTTATCCGGCAACCCGGGCAATTCCACCACCTTAACAATGCACCCGCGCTCCGTAAGTTGTGCAGCGACATTCTCCGCATGGTTAAAACCTGGCTTATCATTATCAGGCAGTATGATCACCCTAGTACCCGCCGGGAAATATTTAGAATGGCATTCTCGCCACTTTCCCGCGCCGCCGTGGTTGGTGGTGGCAAAGACACCTATGCCTTTAAGGTTTAGGACATCTTTCTCACCTTCGACAACAAATATAGGTATCTTGCTTTTAATCGCCGTCAAAAGGGCCGGCAACATGAATGGGACCGGCTCAACCCCTTTTGTGGTCCAGTCCCAGCCGCCGTTACCATTAGGTTTCCTTTGCAGGAACGTTTTTTTACCATCGTCAAATTCCTGCCTTACTGACTGATAGACCAACCTACCCTTGGCATCGTGATAATCATACGGAACTTCATTTATTTTGCTGCGTTTTTTATCATCCATAAACAGATCACCTATTTCCAAGTCTATTGCTGCTAAAATAGTCTCAGTTTCACAGCCAGCATGACAATAGAGTAGAACTTTATTATCTCCAACACCAATAGATAAACTGTTTTGCTTATCGTCATGAGCGGGACACAGCGCGGTATATTCCGAACCACGTTGCTTAACGTTCTTAAGTCTATCTAGTACACTTTGTAATTGCACTTAATCACCCGCTCGTTCCAGGTGATAGCGGTCGTGACATTCTTCCAGGCAAGAACCCAATCCAACAGGCAGATTATGCTCGTTTACGAACCTTTTTATCTCGCGAAAATCCGCCTCGGGAAAGTCGTGCCACCTCGCTACCCGCTTCAGCGTCCTGCACCGTCGGGCTGCGAATTTTCTAAAGTTTGTCGGCTTGCGCTTACTTCTCAACCATAATAAAATACGTGCGAACATACAATCACCTTCTTTCTGCCGCCCGGTGCCGCCGCCAAGCATCCCGGGCTTTTTACATTTACATAGCTTTAGCTTGTGCTTTTTCATCCATCCACCGAAAAAACGAATCACGCGGTATGATGATCCGTTTACCAATCCTAAATGATGGAAAATCATCCTGCTTAACAAGGTTGAAAGCACTACTTCGAGCAATACCCAGGATTTCGCCCACTTCTTCCACCGTAAAAGTTGCCTTTTGCATAGTCCCACCTCCCTTCAAAAAGACAATAAAAAAACACCGGCTTTTGCCAGTGCCTTTTTCAAACTTAGAATTACTCTATCGCATCCGCTATCTCTTTGGCCTTATCTAATTTGGCCTGTTGTTTCTTTAATTTATCTTGTTCCCTTTTAAACCTCTCGGCTTCTTCAATTAGTTTTTCTTCGGGTATTATTATTTGATCCACTAACTCCAAAGATATTTTATTCCCTGGAGCTTGCGTAAACCTTGCGTATCTATCTGGCACCTTGCCCCTCTTGTCTAGTTCAATTTGTATTGCCTTATCTATCATTGCCAACCAACCAATTACCGCAAAGGGTCTTAAATCTTCAATAATAATTTTCTTATCCTTATTTTGCAGCAAATCTAATATACTGCTGCGAATTTTTACAACATCATCAAATTTAACACCTGACTCGACTACTTTTGTTGAAGCATATGTCTCCATTGTAGCTAAAACAGGATAATCGGCAATTTTACCCTTTCCCCTCCCGGCAGCCTTTTGAATTTGCTTCTCAGCCGCTCCACCTTTTGTGTAGCGTTGCAACTTTCTCTCGTTGATTTCTATTCCGTAATCCTCTTTCAATCTTCTTAGGGCTTCTTCAAGCCTCATGGCGATTATCAACCCTTTAAACTTATTTCCTATTTCTTTATGTATCGGCTTTGCTTTTGATTTCATTATATAATTCAGATTAGAAAATCTTGGTTTTACAGTTTTCTTAAAGTAGTTCTGAGAAATGGACAAACTAATCCCCCCTATAGAACCGACATGTAAAAAATATTTGTTTGTGTATTTGCTTAAACCTATTGACAGTTTACACTATATAAGATAATCTGTCAAGTAAGTTCAAATAATATTTTCCAAGGAGGGTTAATTTATGGCTAAGCGCCGGGGTAATGGTGAAGGCAGCATCACGCAACGTAAAGATGGCCGCTGGCAGGGCTGCATCACAATAGGCATGGACCCCAAAACCGGGAAACCAAAGAAGCAGTATTTTTACGGCAAGAAACGTAAAGAGGTCCAGGACAAAATCACTGAAGCATTGGGAGATATTCGTAAAGGAACTTTTGCCGAGCCCACAAAGTTGACTGTCGGTGAGTGGTTGGAAACCTGGCTCAATAACTACATGAAGCCTTCTTTAAGGCCCACCACATGGGCAAGTTATGAAACCCAGGTTAATAAACATCTTAAACCCGCTTTTGAACACGTTAAATTGCAAAGCCTACAGACAAGGCAACTGCAAAACCTGTATAATAAGAAACTCGAAGGCAACAGGGCTGATAAAAAAGAAGGCGGGCTTTCTCCCCGGTCGGTACGGTACATACATACTGTAATCCGCGCCGCGCTGGATCAGGCAGTTAAGGAAAAAATAATAACCATCAACCCCGCTAACGCTGCTAAGTTACCTAAAATGGAACAGAAGGAAGTACAGTCCCTAGACACTGAAGGTGTTACGTTGTTCCTGCAAGAAGCAGCCAAAACAAAACATTATGCCGCTTACCTGCTGGATATTGCCACAGGTTTACGCCGGGGCGAATTGTTAGCCTTGAAATGGGAGGACATTACCCTAAGAACTCAAAAAGGCGAAATGATAACAGCCGGCAATAACTTTAAGTGGAAAGATATTAATATGGAAACAGCCGTAATAACAGTAAATAGAAATCTGGTTCGCACCAAAGAAGGATTAACTTTTCAGCGGCCAAAAAATAATAAGACAAGGACAGTCAATATTCCGGGCAACGTGTTAAATGAATTAAAAACCCACAATAAGAAACAATCTGCAAAGAAGCTTGAATTAGGAAAAGCTTATAAGGATGAAGGTTTAGTTTTCTGCCTGGATGATGGCAGCAGAATGGATCCCCGGGGCTTTGCGAGGCATTTTGAAAGGATGATTGAGCGGTTGCAGAAAAAAGGTTTTACCAGGATAACATTTCACGGATTAAGACACAGTTTTGCAACGCTATCACTTCAAGAAGGTGTTGACATTAAAACTATACAAGATGCCCTGGGACACCATAACCCGGCATTTACTATGAAAGTTTACAGCCACGTTACAGAGAAAATGAAAAAAGAGGCCACAAGTAAAATTGGCAACTTGTTAGCCTCATGCACAAAATAAAACATAGGGTTTTACTAAAGCCCCGGGTGGCACCCCGGGGTTTTATACTTTTGTATGTCAGAAGGGCCAACGTGTGTAAAATGTGTGTCATTTTGCACTCTGGCCCTTCTTAAGCTGGTGGGGCTAACTGGTTTCGAACCAGTGGCCTCTTGAATGTGAGTCAAGCGCTCTCCCGCTGAGCTATAGCCCCCCTTTGGTTGGACGCCTTTTAGTATAACACATCCAGGTGCCTGTTGCAATACGGGATTGGACGGGGTTTTCGCCAATTTTAACCTTTAATTTTGGCCAGTTCCCCGGAAAGGGTTTCAATCAGGCTCTCCACCATTTCATGGGTATGGTGCAGGGTCTTATACTCCTCGTTGGAAAAGTCGGCCGTTTTTTTGTTTTGGGCAAAGAACTTGTTTGCATAACGTAATCTGATAATGACGTTGTTGACATCAATGTTTGTCTTGATATCCGCGAAGTTCATAAATTCGGCGGCCATTTTTAGCTGATTTAGTTCATCGCTTTTGAAAATAGAGGCGTTTGATTCCACCAGTGTTTCATATTTCTTGTCCAGTTCCAGCGGCTCGAGTAATTCGTGTACCTGTTTCAAATACGTCAGTATTTGCCCCAACAGGTCTTTATTCTCATTCAGTTCCATCAGCGCCCTGGTTATGATTTGTTGTAAACGGGCTTTCTTTTTCTGGTTTTCGATTAGGTATACGAATAAAATCCCTATAAATACGCTGATGATGCCTATTAATGCGCCGACAATCAAAAATCCCATTGTATATCGCCTCGCATTTTGGAAGTTAGTTAAAAAACGTATTTCGACCAAATATTTCTGAATCCTGCAAGATTAAACAAAAAACCCCTCCCGTTTCCAGGAGGGGTAACACTATCCGGCTTTTATTTTTCAGCCTCGGCTTCAGCCTTGGCTTTTTGAATAATTTTTTCAGCCAGGTTGGCCGGTACTTCCTCGTAGCTGTGATATTCCATCTTAAACTGGCCGCGGCCCTGGGTCATGGACTTTAAGTCGTTGGCGTACTTGAACATTTCCGCCAGCGGCACATGGGCTTTGATCACCGTGCCGTCTTCCACCTGGTCGGTGCCCAATACGCGTCCCCGTTTGGTATTGAAGTCGCCGATGATATCGCCCATAAACTCGTCGGGTACGGAAACCTCAACGAGCATGATGGGTTCCAGGAGTACGGGTTTGGCTATGGGCACGGCTTTCTTGAAAGCCAGTGAGGCCGCAATTTTAAAGGCCATCTCCGAGGAGTCCACATTGTGGTAAGATCCGTCGTACAGGGTGGCTTTAATGCCCACGGTGGGATAGCCGGCCAGCACACCGTCCACCATGGCTTCACGCAGGCCTTTTTCCACGGCCGGGAAGTAGTTCCTGGGCACCGAACCGCCGAATACTTCCTCGGCAAATACAAAATCTTCTTCGGGAGCCGGCTCAAACCGGATCCACACGTGACCGTACTGGCCGCGTCCGCCCGACTGCTTCTTGTGTTTTCCTTCCACTTCCGTTTTACCGCGGATACTTTCACGGTAAGGTACTTTGGGTTCTTCCATTACCACATCGACGCCGAAACGGCGCTTCAGGTTGCTGACCATAATGTTGACGTGCGCTTCACCCATGCCGGTGAGCAGGGTTTGTTTGGTTTCGGTGTTCTTTTCCACCCGCAGTGACGGGTCTTCTTCCAGCAGCTTTTGCACGGCGTCGCCCAGCTTATCCTCGTCGTTTTTGCTCTTGGGAGCGATGGCCACCGTGTAGTTGGGCGCCGGGAATTCGATGCCGTCCAATTGGGTCTTGTTGTCCTTGTCGCATAGGGTGTCGCCGGAACTGGTTTCAGTCAGTTTCACCACCACCGCCATGTCGCCGCAGCTTACCTGGGTGGCGGGCTCCGAATGCTTGCCCCGGACAAACAGCACCTGGCCGATTCTCTCGGTTTTTTCGCGGTTGGGGTTATATACGGCGGAGTCCGGCTTCAGAGTGCCCCGGAAAACCCGCAGGAAGTTCATCCGGCCTACGTAGGGGTCGGCCAGGGTTTTAAACACCAGCGCGGCCATGGCTCCCTCTTCGCATTGCGGAGCCGGCATGTAGCCGCACAAAAATTCGGTCAGGTTGGTTACGGCCATGTTTTTGGTGGCTGAACCGCACAGTACCGGCACCACTTTGGCGGCGGCGACGCTCTTTTGCAGGCCGGTGAGAATTTCTTCCGGCGTCAGTTCCTCGCCTTCCAGGTACTTCATGGTCAGCTCGTCGTCGCCTTCCGCGGCGGCTTCCACCAGTTTTTCACGGTATTCTTCCAGTTGCCCTTCCAGCTCCCCGGGAACGGGGATCTCTTGGGGTTTGCCGGTTTTGTCGAACTCGTATGCTTTCTGGTTCAGTACATCCACCAGGCCTTTGAAATCAAGCCCTTCACCGATGGGGAAATTAATGGGCACAAAGTTGTTGTTGAATTTGGTGTTCAGGCCGTCCATCAGCTTGCTGAAGCTGGCGTTTTCCCGGTCCATTTTGTTAATGAAAGCCACCCTCGGCATTTCGGCCTTTTGCGCATACTTCCAAAAGAGCTCATGCTGCACCTGGACTCCGTCCACGGCGGAAAAAACAAACATGCTGGCGTCAATTACCCGCAGGGCGCCCTTAACTTCGCCCAAAAAATCTGAAAAACCGGGCGTGTCCAGAAAATTCAGCTTAACGCCGTCTGCTTCCACGGGCACCAAACTGGTATGCACCGTGGATTGGCGCTGGGCCTCCTCGGGGTGATAATCTGCAACGGTGGTGCCGTCTTCAACCCGGCCCAGCCTGTTAATTACTCCGGTATTAAAAAGCATGGCTTCCACCAGGGATGTTTTTCCTACTCCGCCATGGCCCAATATGCCGATGTTGCGGATTTGCCCAGTATTGTAATTCTTCAAACTTCTTGCCTCCTTTTGTAAATAATGGTTTCCTTTCAAACTATTTTCTATACTTGACCGCAGCCAATTCCGGCCATAACCGGGATTAAGCATAAAAATAAAGCCGAACACTAATTGGCTGCCGGTAAACGGTTTTAACCCCGACTGTCTATCTTCTACGCATGATATTGAAATCCTTGTTTTCATTTACCTTTTATTTGTTTTTTTTATTTTCATACACTTAGCTTTTGGAACATAAATATATTCCAGGCTTGAAACGGGTGGTAATATATGGCTGCGAACTCTTTTCTGCAGGGCGCTTTGGTATTGCTTGCCGCCGGGTTGATTAACCGCGGCCTGGGCTTCTTTTATCAGATTGCGCTCATTCGTACCATCGGCCCCGAGGGCGTTGGGTTATTCAATATCGTTTTTCCGGTTTACATAATGCTCCTGGTGCTGGCTACTGCCGGTGTTCCTTTGGCTGTGGCCAAGCTGGTGGCCGAAGAAACGGCCCGGCAGAATATGACGGGCGCTTACCGCATCCTTAAGCTGGCCCTGTTGATGCTGCTGGGCACCAGCTTGTTTTTTACCCTGCTTATGATTGCGGGCGCACCTTACTTTAAGCATTATGTATTTCCCAATCCGGCCGCCTACTATAGTTTTATCTGTCTGGCACCCGGTATTTTCATTGTTTCCATTTGTTCGGCCTTTAGGGGTTTTTTTCAGGGTTTGCAGCAGATGGCTCCTACGGCGATCAGTCAGACAGTGGAACAATTGGTAAGAGTTGCGGCGGGTTTGCTGGCTGCCTATTTTATGCTGCCCCGGGGTATTGAGTACGCCTCCGCGGGGCTCTCGGTTGGCGTGGTTCTGGGTGAATTGGCCGGTTTTATATTAATGCTGCGTATTTACAGGCGGGACAAGCCGGTGCTGACCGGTAAAGCAGTGCCGTTGTTCCAGATGGCGAGTTTGGGGGATATCATCAGGCGGGTATTGAATATGGCTGTGCCGGTTACCTTGACCAGATTTGCGGCTACGGCGCTGATGTCGCTGCAGGCGGTAATGATCCCGCACCGTTTGCAGGCGGCAGGCCTGTCGGTCACCCAGGCCACCAGTACTTACGGTCAGTTTGTGGGGATTACCGAGGCGCTGCTTTTTATGCCCGGGGTGGTGACCATAGCGCTGACCACCGCTTTGGTGCCCGCGGTATCGGATGCGGTGGCGTTAAGCAATCTGCGCCTGGTGCGGACAAGGATTTACGACGCCGTAAGGTTGACCATCCAGGTTGGCGTACCGGCCGGGTTTGTTTTTGCCGTTCTGGGGGACGAGCTGTGCGGGGTTCTTTTCGGCTACCCGGATGCGGGGACGGCTTTGCGCCTGATGGCGCCGGCCGGTTTGTTTCTGTACCTGCAGCAGACCACCACCGGGATCATCCAGGGGATGGGCAGGGCTGAATTGCCGTTTAAAAACCTGATTATCTCCTCCATATTTTGCCTGGGGGGGGTATACTGGCTGACGGCGCTGCCCCGGGCCGGTATTTTGGGTACCGCTTCGGCGGTGGGGGTCGGCTACATGGTGATGGCACTGCTTAACCTGAAGGACATAAAAAAACTAACCGGGTATGTGCCCGGCTTCCGGGACCAAATTTTGGCCCCGCTTCTTTCGGCAGGCGGTATGTCTGTTGTGGTATGGAATTTAAAAATCATCCTCTACCGGCAGGGTTTGGGTGACGCCCCGGTATTGTTCGCATCGCTTTTGTCCGGGGCGGCAATTTATATTTGGCTGATGATTTTTAGCGGCGGTTTTAATGATCAGGACAGGGCAAAGCTTAAGCAGATCCTTAATTTTAGACGCGGCCGGTTTTAATCCGGCAGAACCGGCAGTAATTTGGCCAGTTTGGGGATGGAGCGGTATTCAGTCAGGTCGAACTGCAGCGGCGTAACCGAAATGAAATTGTTTTTTATCGCTTCCGCATCAACGTCGGCGTCAACCGAGGGATTTTGCGGTACCGAGTCTTCCGGTTCACCGGCCATCCAATAATAAACGCCGCCCCGCGGATCGATCCGCTTGTGGAAAACATTAACGTAACGTCTGCTGCCCAGGCGGGTAATTTTTACCCCCCGGGGTTGGCCGGACGGGACATTGATGTTGATCAGGGTGAATTCGGACGCCGCGCCGCCGCCGGGAACCAGCACCGGCGCTATACGGGCTGCAAACGCGGCCGCATGCTGAAAATCCGGGTTTTCATACTCGGCCAGTGATACTGCTACGGAGGGGATGCCGTTGATAATCCCTTCAATGGCTGCCGATACTGTTCCCGAGTAAAGCACGTCGGTACCCAAATTGGCTCCCCGGTTGATCCCCGAGATCACTAAATCCGGCGCCTTCGGCAGCAGGGCCTCGATACCCAGTTTTACGCAATCGGCCGGGGTGCCGTTAACCGACCAACCCATGGACCGGTCTCCCAATTCCACCTGTTTAGGTCTTAACGGTTTGTGGGCGGTAATACCGTGCCCGGTACCGCTTTTTTCATGTTCCGGCGCCACCACGTAGACTTCTCCCAGGGGAGCAAGCGCCTTCTTCAGGGCCAGCAGCCCGCCGGCATGAATACCGTCGTCGTTGCTGATCAGGATTCGCATATGGGCCCTCCGAAAAAATCAAGTTTCGTAAATGGATATGGTTACAGTGTTCTCCTCACTGTTTCTGGTCATGCCGAACATCAGGTTTTTATGTTTTAAGCTTTTGTTCAGGAAATCAACCACTTTATACATTTCGTCGTGGGAGGTAAATGATTTGATGGCGATTAACTCCAGTTTACCAGCTTTAGTTTCCCCGTTTTCCAAAACATTTCTCCTCCGTTATTGGTTAATAAGGGCGAAAGCTTCGGCTCTGGTGGCCTCACTGCGCTGGAATTGTCCGCGTACCGCCGAGGTGACGGTTTTAGAACCTGGTTTGCGCACCCCGCGCAGGGTCATGCACATGTGTTCAGCCTCAATCACCACCAGTACTCCGTGCGGGTTTAATCTTTTCATAATTGTATCCGCGATTTGCGAGGTCAGCCTTTCCTGAAGCTGAGGCCTTTTGGCAAAGCCTTCCACCACCCGGGCCAGTTTGGACAGGCCGGTGACGTTCCCTTTGCGGGGAATATATGCCACATGGGCGTGACCGTAGAACGGCAGCAGGTGGTGTTCGCACATGGAATAAATCGGTATATCCTTGACCAGTACCATTTCCTCATGTTCTTCAGAAAACATCTTTTTTAAATGTTTCTCGGGGTCGTCCCAAAGTCCGCAAAAAATTTCATTGTACATACGGGCCACCCGGGCGGGGGTCTCCTTGAGCCCCTCTCTTTCGGGATCTTCCCCAATAGCTTCCAGCATCATGCGAACGGCATTTTCTATTTTCGCCAGATCAATCAATTGCCGTTTCCCCCTCTCCCCCCGAATATTTAAACATTTTGATAATCTATTACTTCCCGTACCCGGTTTTAAATATTTCGCCGTTTTTCAGCATTCGTCCTGCCGGGGATTAAAAAAAGGCCGGTTGGCTGTCAACCCGGCCTGGCAATTTTAGTGAGTGTTCGAAGTGGATCTCGTGTGGACTTTTCGAACATCCTTTTTATAATTTTTGTCTTTTGTATTCATTACCGCTGCATAATGTAATTGTTTGAGTATATGCCACGGGCCAGCTCGTAACAGGTTTGCGCTTCGTCGTAGCGGGCCAGGTTAAACAAACTGTATCCCTTGTTGTTTAACAGCTCCAGGTTGTTCAGTCCCGCCTCCTGGGCTCTTTCATAATAGGCAACTGCTTCTTCGTGCTTGTCCAGCTTGCTTAAGGCCAAGCCCCGTTCAAGCATTTCCAAGCCTGGATCCCGGGGTGCGGGTTCCGGGATTATTTTCCGGGCGGGCGCCGGGATGCCTTTATCGTTTTCCGGTGTTAAGTAATGGAAGATTTTTGGTTTGTATAGGGAGGGTATGCGTTTCGATTTGTTCAGCCAGTAAATTAAGCAGCCGATGTCTTCCGGGCCGGTTGCTTTTTTCCAGTGGGTTACCGCCATATCCACCTGCCCCTTCTTTAAGCACAGGCGGCTGGCGTGAAGGTGCAGCCATCGGTTATGGGGAGACCTTTTTAGCGCCCTGTTGAACATTTCCAGAGCTTTGTCGCGCAGGCCCACGATCTCCAAGGCCAGCGCCATGCTGTTTAACAATGCGGAAGTGATTCCAAACACCATTCCCACCTCTTTTCAATGTTGTTTAATCCTTACTTTATTCGCCTACTTATGCACTATATCCTTCCAATTAATCCATAAACAAGTAGACAATAACAGCCCTGATAAGACAATTTCTGCGGTGAATGCGCACATACTATTTTAAAATATTACTGGAGGTGCTGAAATGAAAAAAACACGTCCCGAAGAAAAATTGCGCCGGGGAGATGCTTTTGTCGATGAACCGACGGGTTCCGCACCGCAAATAAACCTGGACGGTAAAACGGAAGGCCGGCCGGCGCCGGGAAACGGCCGGGATAACTGATCGATAACAGTGGAGGCATATTCATCTCCCGCAAACATAAAATTTTAGAGGATGTTCGAATTTGGTGCTCCTTTTCGAACACTCACTTAAGGTAGAAAGGGAGGTGTTTGGCTGTGGCGCTGAATGAGAAGCGGGCCGGTTTCGGCACACTGAATTTTGCATCTGTCATCAAGGGCGCGTTAATTGCGTTGGTTATCACGGTGCTCGGCAGCGCGTTACTCGGTGTGGTTTACCAGATGACCGGCTTGGCGGAGAAAACGCTTCCGGGACTGTCTGTGGCGCTGTTTTACCTGAGCATATTGGTGGGAAGCTTTTGGGCCGCCCGTGACGCGGGTTCCCGGGGGCTGCTGCACGGAGTATTGGTGGCGCTCTTGATTGTACTGTTGGGTCTATTGCTGACCGGGTTGTTTTTTGATTTTCAGGCTGCAACGGAGAACTTGCTGTTGAGGAGCGGCTTGTCCGGTTTTGCCGGAGCAATGGGCGGCGTGCTGGGGGTGGGCTTATCCAGGTAGAGACAGGGCGTAATCACCGGACGAGAAAAGAAATTACAAGCAATAAAACTCCTGCCGCCATTAGTATGAATCCCATGCACACACGGTAACCTGCTCTTCCGGGCATTTGTGCTCACCCTCCGCGTTTTTGGGAACCAAAGACAGGGACGCAGCCGGGGGAGCGGACCCCGAGGGCCGCCCCCCTGCGTTTTACTTGATTACTTTAGCCAACCAATTACGCAAAAAAGAAGGAAGCCGTACAAAATATACCCGCAACGCTTTCACGCTCCTTCATCGGTTTGTTTATATTAATATATTGAACCGGTACATCTAATGTGCCATAAAATAGACCTGAAGGGTTCAATATTACCGGAACCAGCCGGCCAATTTTTCCCTGAAGGCGGTCAGTTCACCCCGCAGGTGAGTCTTTACCGGCAGCGAATTTAAAAAGACCCGGCCGTAGCGTTTTTCTATAATCCGTCTGTCCAGGATTACCACCGCGCCCCGGTCGCGCTTACTTCTGATTAACCGGCCAAAGCCCTGTTTGAACCTGATTACCGCCTGGGGCAGGCTCAACCCGTAAAACGCGTTATGCCCCCGGGAGGTGATTAACTCCTGCCGGGCCTGCTGGATGGGGTCGTTCGGCGGCGCGAAGGGAAGTTTGACTATAATAACGCTCACCAGGTCCTCCCCCGGTATGTCCACTCCTTCCCAGAAACTGGACGAGCCGAACAACACACTGCGGCCGTCCCTGATAAATTCATCGACCAGGCGCCCGCGCCCACCGTCCAGGTTGTGGCCCAGCAGACAGATCCCGGACTCTTCCAGCCGGGGTCTGATGCGGTAATAGACGTCCCGGAGGATTTTGTGCGCGGTGAACAATACCAGGGTCCGGCCACCGGTGTCCAATACCAGATTGTAAATTGTGTCCGTCAGCGCATCCAGATAACCATCAGCATTGGCTTCAGCCGGCGCCGGCATGCCATCCGCTATATAAAGCAGGCACTGATTGTCGTAATCGAAGGGCGAGTCCATGATCCGTGTATGCACACGTTCCGCGGGTAATAGATCGAGGCCGCACCGATTCATAAAATGATCAAAATTACCGTTAACCGTCATGGTGGCTGAAGTAAGCACCATTGAGCGCGGGGTGTTGAAAAGCTGTTCAAAAAGCATCCGGCTGATATCCACGGGAGTGGCGTGCAAAGTACAGTTTACATGACCCTGCTGGTTCGGATACGTGTACACGTCCAGCCAGTACACGTAGTTGCCGTCGGGTTCCCCCATGATAAAAAGCAGGTCGGACAGGTGCCCGGCGCCCAGGCCGGTGAGGAACATTAGATCCTGCAGTTCTTCTTCCCATGGTTCACCGCCGGCGGTCCACTCTTCCAACAGATTCCTGATGGTATTGAATCCGCCGGAAAGAAAACCGCGCCACCGGTATAAAAGGTTTTGCCATTCCGCATCCACCCGGGCAAGGGGATCGGGTTCTTTGTGCAGGCGAAACCTGTTGTTGTTAAAACCGGTTGTTTGCGCGGCACAGGCCGCTGCCAGACAGTGAAAGAAAGTATCGGCGTTTTCTTTGAGCTCTTGTCTGTCCTTTTCCGCCTCGCTTATGGCGCCAAGCCATTTTTTGCTGTCCCGGGGCGGAGTTTTGCCTTTTAATTTTTTAATGTTTCTGCCTGCCAGAGATAACCATTGCCCGATTCCGGAGCTGGAGACTTTCCTGCCGAGATGCATGGTGGCGGTATCTTCAATGTGGTGGGCTTCGTCAATAATCAGCGTATCGTGGGGCGGCAGAATCTTCATTTCGGAAGTCAGGTCTGTAAACAGTAAGGCATGATTGATAATCAGTAAATGTGAATTTTCCGCGCTGCGTCTGGCCCGGGCTACGAAACAGTACCGGTTGTGCCAGCGGCAGGCGCCCCCGAGGCAGGATTCGCTTTCGGAACACAACTGCAGCCAGGTTTCGTTATCCGGCCCGTACAAATTGAGTTCGGCCCGGTCGCCGCTGTCGGTGTGCTGCAACCAAACCAGGATCCGGGCGGCCAGTTTTGCTTCCGCCGGTGTCAGTGTGGCAACGCCGTCCGCCAGGTGAAAGAAACGGCGCAGGCAAAGGTAATTGGACCGGCCCTTGAGCAGGGCCGCCTGAAAGGGAGCGTCAATTAACTTTTGCAGCAGCGGGACGTCTTTATTCCAAAGCTGCTCCTGCAGATTGATGGTGTTGGTGGCGATAACCGCCCGCTGGTCCAGGCGCAGTGACCACAGCAGGGCGGGCAGCAGGTAAGCCAATGATTTTCCGGTGCCGGTACCCGCCTCCGCCAGCAGTATTTTCCCTTCCGTCAGAGTTGTATCCACTGCCGCGGCCATGTTGATTTGCTCCCGGCGCTGCTCGTAATTGGGCAGCAGTTCCGCCAGGGGGCTTTCGGGGCCGAGCAGCTCTTCAATGTCCAGGCCGTTTACCTGTTCCGGGTTATTGCGGGGTGGCTTGGCGGCGGACGCAGGTTCTTTTACCTGTATCCGGCCGGAAAGCTTTTCCTGACTGAAATTGGATATTTTGCCTTTGGCGGCTGGTTCGATTACTTGCAGCCAGGCGGATTGTCCCTGCCGGAGGAGGGGCAGCAGCCGGAGCATTACCTCCATGCCAAGGCGTTCCAGCTTTTCGGCCAGGGCCAGATATAGATCGGCGGTGGTGAGAAGATCGTCCATGGCCCGGTGTTGGTCGCGGCTTTTAAGCCCCAGGTGCCGGGAGAGGGCGGCGAGACTGTGTCCGGGAGCATCGGGGATGATGATCCGGGCCAGCTCCAGTGTGTCCAGGCTGGCGGTAAAGGGCAGCCGGCCTAAATTAGCCTCCAAAAAGGCCCGGTCAAAGTCAATATTGTGTCCCACCAATGGCACAGGGTCTAAAAAGCCTTCGATATTGCCGGTGAGCTCTTCCCAGGTTGGGCTGGAGGCCAATTGTTGCTCACTAATACCGGTGAGCCTTTGTATTTTTAGAGGGATGCTGCATTGCGGGTTTACCAGGGAGGTAAAAGAGTCGACGATTGCTCCGTCAACTATCCTGGCTATGGCGATCTCAATAATTTTGTCCTTATCCGGCTGGAAACCGGTGGTTTCCAGATCGCAGACGATAAACTCCAACTGGTTCACTTCCCGGCCTGAATTTAGTAGAATGATATCAGATTCTTTAATGGGCGGTATTTATCCTGCCTGGGGGTGTTGCATTGGACGAGCGCTGCCTGGACGTGTCGCAGGCCGTCGGTTATCTGGAAGAAGTGCTGGGCGCCGCATGGCTGAAAGAGAATTTGAAGCTGCTCAAAGGTTATGCCGGCGGCGGGGCCGGTTTCGGGCGGAGTATCGAACTTTCGTCCTGTGGGGTGGCAGTGGCGGCATTTTACTGGTATCAGGCCAGGGAAGAGCTGGCCCTTGACCTCATCAGCGGACAAGGACCGGGCATCTGCGCTCTGCAGGCCGCCGTGATCGGCGAAGACCTCCGGGCATTGCGGGGCAGCCGGGGGCTGCCGGAGAGGGTTGAAAGGCTGAAGCGGCCGGCAGATACCGGGCATGCGCTTACGGAACTGGCTATTGCCGCCGGGTATGCCAGACGCGGGGATAAGGTGGTTTTTTCAAGAGCTGACGGGGTCTTTCACGTGCACGGAGCACAAAAAATATGTGTAACATTGGAGTATGGTAACCGGCGCCGGGAGGACGGGAATACAGGGTCTTTTTCGGTTATCTACCGGCATCGGAGCGTCCACGGCTGCGAACCGGGCAGTGAGCTTGACGGCCATGGCGCCGGGGCCGGTGTGACGGTCTGCGCAGGGAACGGAGTCCCGGTGGTGAGCTGCAGTTTTATTGCCCGTCAGGGCCGCCTGGGGCCGGAAATCGTCCGCGCCGGCCAGTTGGTTCGGGGCTGCGGGCTGTCTTTGGATGTTTATATCCCAAACGAAATCATCAGGCCGGGCACTAATCATCGCACCGGCAATCGTGCTCCGTAATTAACGGCCTGGCCATAAAGGCCGCTTTTTCTCCCAGCCCGCCGGGACCCGGGAACAGCAGGCGCATTACCAGCGCGGCGCCGTAAAGCTGGCCGTGCAGGTAGGCCTGGTAGTTTTCGCCGTCTCCGGCCGAGCGTGCTTTTTTTATATCCTCCGTCAATTGGGACAGGTACTCCAATACTTGTCCGGCACCGCCCGGCAATGGTTCAGAGCTCATAGCTTTCACCGGGTTTAAGTATTATCGCCCGGGCGGGTGTTTCTGATTCCACGCTCTGTTTGAATTCCGCCGGATTTTGCGCAATCAGCGGCATGGTGTTGTAATGCATGGGAATAACAAGGCTTGGTTTAATTAGTTTAACCGCCTCCAGCGCGTCGTCCGGACCCATGGTGTAATTGTCGCCGATGGGCAGCAGGGCGAGATCTACGGCATGCCGCCTGCTGATCAGGCTCATATCGCTGAAAAGGCCCGTATCGCCGGCATGATAAACTGTTTTACCGTCCAGGCTGAAAAGAAAACCGCAGGGGTTACCCAGGTACTGAATGGTCCCTTCTTCATCAATCAGACCGCTGCCGTGCAGGGCCGGAGTCAGTTTAACTTGCACCTGGCCAAAGCGTTTGCTGCCGCCGATGTGCATGGCATGGGTCTGAACCCCGAACTTGCCGCAATAGCTCGCCAGCTCGAATACTGAAACGATGGTGGCTCCGCTGTTTTTAGCGATGGCCACGGCGTCTCCCAGGTGGTCGGCGTGGCCATGTGAAACAAAGATCAGGTCCGGGTTTATATCTTCCGGTTTGGTTTTTGCCACCGGGTTGCCGGTGATAAAGGGGTCAATGAGAATGGAGGTCCCGCCTTCAAACAGGAAGCAGGAGTGTCCCAAAAAGGTTACTTGCATAATCAGTCCCCTTTCCTTTTGGTCAATCGTGTGCTTCTTTTCGAACATTCACTTTTAGTATACCGGATCAAGGTAAATGTTAGCAATTAACACTTTGGTTCCGGCGACTTGACATGTTCCAAAATTTTATAGGCAGCTGTATAAGGGTCCGTTTCCCGGGCCGCCACTTTGTCCAGCAGCTCGTTTACCCGGCCGGGCAGCTGCAATTGGGATAATACCTGCTGCCGCCATTTGTAAATAGCGATGTCCAGTGTTTCAGCCCGCATTCTTTCAGTGCGTCTGGAGTTTAAGATATTGTTGTCCGTCAGATACGCGCGGTGGTTATAGATTTCTTTTACCAGGTCGTCGACGCCCTGGCCGGTTAACGATGAAACCGGCGTCACCGGGGGCTTCCAGCCGTCCTGTAAAGGTTGCTGTTCCAGCATGAGCCGGACTTCGGTAACAACCTTGTCGGCCCCGGGAAGATCGCATTTGTTAACGGCAAAAACATCGGCTATTTCCATAATCCCGGCTTTGATAGTCTGGATGGCGTCTCCGGCGCCGGGTGTCAACACCACCACGGTGCTGTCGGCGACATGCATGATATCCAGTTCTGCCTGGCCGACGCCCACCGTTTCGATGATTACCCAGTCAAAGCCGAAGGCGTCCATGGCCTTGACCACTTCCTTGGTGGTTTTGGCCAGTCCTCCCAAACTGCCCCTGGTGCCCATGCTGCGTATGAAAACTCCTTTATCCAGGGCATGTTCCTGCATTCTGACGCGGTCCCCCAGCAGTGCGCCGCCGGTAAAGGGGCTGGACGGGTCCACAGCAATAACTCCCACCGTTTGCCCCGTCAAACGCAGATTTTTGACCACCCGGTCCACCAGGGAGCTTTTGCCCGCGCCCGGAGAACCGGTAAACCCGAGCACATATGCTTTACCGGTCAGGTAAAACAAGTCTTTAAGCAGATCTTCGTGGCTGGGGTCCTGGTTTTCCAACAGGGAAATTAGACGGGCCAGGGCCCTTGTTTCCCCTGCTCTAAACCTGGTCATAATATTTTCCATACCGCGATCCTCCTGCGTATATAATGGCCAGAATCTCCGGTTAAAGGTTAGTTTTTCGCCGCTGAAAGGTTGAAATCCTGTTTAAACGATATTATTAAGGCAACAAAAACCCCCCTTGCCGGGCTGGGGGGCAAAAAGACCGATTTACAGGGTATTTATCCGTTTCACACCTAAATTTTTACCATTAAAGAATTATTCATTCCCATAGCGAGGTGCTGTATATACAATAAAAATAACCAAAGTGTTAATAACCTAATCTCCTCTCCCTTTTTCCGCTGTATCTTTTGGATACAGCTATTTTTTTGGGAGTAGTCAGGAGTCAGGAGTCAGAATTCAGAATTTCAAAATCCGGATATATGTTTACATAAGCCGGTATTTTTTTGTTATATGGGCAAATCAGAAATGGAAAGGGAACATAACTTTGTTAAGGGGTCAGGCTTTTAGGTCGAGGAAGACTTATTCTGACTACTGACTCCTGAATTCTGACTCCTGTTCTAAATATTTTTCCGCCGCGACGGCGGCGATGGCCCCGTCGGCGACGGCGGTAACCACCTGGCGAAGCAGCTTCTGCCTGATGTCACCGGCGGCGAATATGCCCGGTTTGGATGTGCGCATATCATCGTCGGTAATTATATAGCCCTTTTGGTCCAGCTGAATCAAACCGCTGACCAATTCAGACACGGGCCGGGTGCCGATATAAGCGAAAACACCGTCCACCGGAAGAGTTTTGGTTTGTCCGGTAACAATATCTTTCAATAAAATTTCCTTTACTGTTTGTTCACCGCTGATTTCCTCCACCGTGCTTGACCAGTGGAATACGATGCGTTCGTTGGCTTTGGCCCGTTGTTGAAGGATTTTGGTCGCCCTTAGTTCATCCCGGCGATGAATAATGTGTACCCGGCTGGCGAATTTGGTGAGGTAAAGCGCTTCCTCCACCGCGGCGTCACCGCCGCCCACCACCGCCACCTCCCGGTCTTTAAAAAAAGCGCCGTCACAGGTGGCACAGTATGACACGCCGCGGCCATGAAATTGCGCTTCTCCCGGGATGCCCAGTTTCCGGGACTGAGCCCCGGTAGCCAGAATTATTGTTTTTGTTTTTATTTCACCATCGTCGGTAATGATGGTAAAATCAACGTCATTTTCGTTAATCGACCCGGCGTTGGCGTTTTGTATTTCCAAACCGAATCCGCGGGCCTGGGCGTCCATTTGCATCATCAATTCCGGACCGCCGATGCCCCCGGCAAAACCGGGATAATTTTCAATCATTTCGGTACTGGCGGCAAGACCGCCGGGCATCCCCTTCTCAATCAGTACCGTTTTCAGCGCCGCTCTGGACGCGTATATACCTGCGGCAAGCCCTGCAGGACCGCCGCCGATGATTGTGACATCGTAAATTGACATTTTACTTTAAGGTCACCTCCTGAAGATTTAGACAATTGCTTTTGGTATAATATCGTATTTATACAATATTGTCAATGTCGGCTTATTGACCCGGCGGCGGTTAACCGCTGAAACAAAAAAAGCGCCCCCGGCGCTTTGTGGTTTACAAACTATCGCAGGCGTTTTATGTTTCCTTGGTAAGACTGTAGGGGCGCCCCTTGCGGGCGCCCGGAGGAAACTAAAACGCTCTAATGGCCCAGGTATGCCTTTTGTACGTCCTCATTGGTGATTAGATCTTTGGCGTCACCGGATATAACAACCTGTCCGGTTTCCAGAACATATCCCCGGTGGGCCACCGAAAGAGCCATCCTGGCGTTTTGCTCCACCAGCAGTATGGTAGTCCCGCCTTGGTTGATTTCCTTGACTATGTTGAATATCTCCTGCACCAGCATGGGCGCCAGGCCCATGGAGGGCTCGTCCATTAACATCAGCCTCGGCTTGGACATCAGCGCCCTGCCGATGGCCAGCATCTGCTGCTCACCGCCGCTGAGGGTACCGGCCGGCTGTTTTTTGCGTTCCTCCAACCGGGGAAACTTGGCGAACACCTTATTGATATCCTCTTTTATACCGCCTCTGTCCTTGCGGGTAAAGGCCCCCATTTCCAGATTTTCCAGCACCGTCATCAGCGGAAAAACCCGGCGTCCCTCGGGGACCTGGGAAATGCCCATTTCCACGATTTTATGCGGCGGGCTCTTTTGCAGTTCTTGACCGTCAAAAATAATCCGGCCCCGGGCCGGTTTCACCAACCCGGAAATTGAGCGCAAAGTAGTGCTTTTGCCGGCGCCGTTAGCCCCGATCAGGGCAACGATTTCCCCTTCCTTTACTTCCAGGGACACGTCTATCAGGGCACGGATAGCTCCGTAATTAACGTCGACATTCTCGATGGCCAGCATGTTACACCACTTCCTTTCCCAGGTAGGCGGTAATGACGTCGGGGTTTTTCTGCACCTCTGCGGGGGTGCCGTCGGCAATCTTGCGGCCGTAGTCCAAAACGGCTACCCGGTCGGAAATGCCCATGACGAATTTCATATCATGTTCCACCAAAAAAACGGTCAAGCCCATGTCTCTAATTTTAGTTATTTTCTCCACCAGGACATTCTTCTCCAGGGGGTTCATTCCCGCCGCCGGCTCGTCCAACAGCAGAAGCTCCGGGTCCGAGGCCATGGCCCGCGCTATTTCAAGCCGTCGCTGCTCACCATAAGGCAAGTTTTTGGCCAACTCGTCTCTTTTGTGGTCCAGGCCCATCAGCTCCAGGCATTCTATTGCTTTTTGCTCGATGGCTTTTTCCTCATTTTTGACCGCGGAGGTACGCAGCAGCGCGCCAAATAAACCGGCCGTGCTCCGGCTGTGCCTGCCCACTTTCACGTTATCCAGCACGGGCAATTCGGGGAACAGCCTGATGTTCTGGAAAGTACGGGCAATGCCCAGGCTGTTAATCTGGAAAGACATTTTGCCGTTTATTTTTTGTCTTTTATAGGTGATGGTGCCTGCGGTGGGCGGGTAAATGCCGGTTACGAGGTTGAAGACAGTGCTTTTTCCGGCGCCGTTGGGGCCGATGAGGGACAATATTTCGCCCTTTTCAATGACCAGATCTACATTGTCTACCGCGATTAAACCACCGAACCTGATGGTGACTTCGTTAAGTTCCAGTAATGGCAACGTCTTAACCCCCCATTTCCTTTTGTTCGGGCTTGTCGTCCGATTTGCTGCGCGGCTTGAGCCATCCGAAACTGCGTTTGGCCAGCGTATTAAAGCTTACGCCGCCCATAAGCCCGTGGGGTCTAAATACCATCATAATTACCAGCAAGGCCCCGTACAGCACCATCCGGTACTCTGAGGAGAAGCGCAATATTTCCGGAATGGAGGTTAACACGGTTGCGCCCAGTATGGTCCCCGGAATGCTGCCCAGGCCGCCAAGTACGACCATGTTCAAAATCTCAATTGATTTAAGAAAACCAAAGTCCCGGGGCTGCAAAACCATAATTTTATGCGCCCACAGGGCTCCGCCGATGCCGGCAATGAAACAGCCGAAGCTGAACATTTGGAGTTTGTACTTGGTGGCATTGACGCCGTTGCATTCGGCAGCTATTTCGTCTTCCCTGATGGCTACCAGTGCCCGGCCGAACCTGGAATTTTCCACTCTAACCATGGATATGATCACTATGATCATAATGATCAAAGTTATTGTCAACGTTGTTTTGGGCGGGATGCCCGCTATGCCCATGGCGCCGCCCACGGCGGGTATATTCAGTAATACCGATTTCAGTATTTCTCCAAAACCCAGCGTACAGATGGCCAGGTAGTCGCCGGTCAAACGCAGGGTGGGGTATCCGATGACAAACCCGAAAACTGCCGCCAAAGCCCCTCCGGCCAGTATGGCGACAAAGAACGGCAGGCCCAATTTCAATGAAATCATGGCCGAGGTATAAGCGCCGATACACATATAAGCGGCATGGCCCAGATTAAGTTGCCCCGTCACGCCGGTAATCAGGTTCAAGCCCAGCGCCATGATGATGTAAATGCCGACAGTAATCAGGATTGATTCATAATAAGGTGGGATTATCCCGTCAATAAAGCCCAATTTGCCAGCCACCTACACTTTCTTTTGGATTTGCGTGCCGAATAATCCCGTGGGCTTAAACAACAGCACCAGGATCAGGATCCCGAAAGCGATGGCGTCCCGGTAAGAGGACAGCCCCACAGCCACAGCCAGCATTTCACCTATGCCCAGCGCCAGGCCTCCGAACATCGCTCCGGGGATGCTGCCGATTCCGCCCAGCACCGCGGCGGTAAAAGCTTTCAAACCGACCATAAATCCCATGTTATACTTGACCACGCCGAAATAAATCCCCACCAGCACCCCACCGGCGGCTGCCAGCGATGAACCGATGGCAAAGGTGTAGGAAATGATTCTGTTTACATTTATACCCATCAGGGCCGCGGTATCGTAGTCCTGGGAAGTTGCCCGCATGGCTTTGCCGGTCCTGCTTTTTTTAATGAAATACTGCAGTCCGATCATTAACAGGGCCGAGGTTACAATGGTCAGGATTTGCAGGTTGGTAATCTGGGCGCCGGCAACTAATTCATAGGTTTGGATCTTAAACAAAATTTGCTCCGTAGGCGGAAAAGAGGTGGGCTTGGCCCCGAAAAGAAGGTTTGCCAGGTTGGAAAGAAAAATTGACACGCCGATGGCACTGATCAGAGCGGCCAGGCGGGTGGAACGGCGCAGGGGCTTATAGGCGATTTTTTCAATAATGATCCCCATGATCATACAAAAAAGCATGGCGCCTAAAAAAGCGATGATAATATGTACGTGGAATACCGTGACCAGGAGCAGCCCCACAAAGGCGCCGGCCATAAAAATATCGCCGTGGGCGAAGTTAATTAGTAAAATAATGCCGTATACCATGGTATAACCCAGTGCGATCAATGCGTAAGTGGACCCCAGAGCTATTCCGTTGATGAATTGCACAATCAGGTTGCTGAGCATAGTGTCCTCCTTTAAATCATATACAAGGGGCCTGCCGCCCTGCGGCGGGCCCCTGTATACTGTTCAAACATCAATTACATTTCTACCGGCACTTTTTTCAGCAGGGTCCATTTCTGGTCTTTAACTTGTAACAGGTAAACAGGGCTCTTGATGGGTTCGCGGTTTTCGCGGAAAGTTGTTACACCCGAAACACCCGGGAAGTCCTTGGTTTGGGCCAGCTCGTCCACAAACTCCTTGGGATCGGTGCTGCCCGCTTTTTCCATGGCCGCAGCCAGGATTTTCACCGCGTCGTAACCCTGGGCACTAAACAGTTCGGCTTCCATGTTGTATTTTGCTTTCAGGTCTTCGATAAACTTGGCGGTTTCCGCTGTGGGCTGCTCGGGGGAGAAACCGCAGTAGGAAACGCTGCCTTCAACGGCGTCGCCGCCCAGTTCCCAGAAGGTGGGAGCTTGCAGGCCGTCGCCGCCGATCATAATGATGTCGGCCATGCCTTGCTTACGCGCTTCTTTCATCAACAGGCCGCCCTCGGTGTAGTAACCGGAGTAAACAATAACCTCGGGATTTTTGCTTTTGATGTTGCTGATTTGGCCGCTGAAGTCGGTGTCGCCTTCTTGTAAGCTTTCTTCCACTACTATTTCGCCGCCCTTTTCAAGGATGGCTTCCTTGAAGATTTTGCTCAGGCCCACGCTGAAGTCACTGTTTACGGCGGTGATTAAAGCTACTTTCTTAAAGCCCAGTTCGTTAATCATGTAATCGATAGTGGCGGGACCGCCCACGGTGTCAAGCAGTGTGTTGCGGAACACGTAGGGGCCGATTTCCACAACTTCCAAACCGGTGGCGCCGGCGGAAATCTGGACTACTTTCGCGCCGTTGGATATCGGAGCGGTGGCTTTGGTGATGCCGGTGGTGGGATCGCCGACGATGGCGGATACTTTATCTTGGGTGATGTACTTCTGTACGATGTTGGCAGCTTCAGCCTTGTCGTAACGGTGGTCTGCTTCCACGATTTGCACTTGTTTGCCCAGTATGCCGCCGGCCGCGTTAAGCTCTTCGGCGGCCATTTTCATGCCGGTAAGGGTGTTTTGGCCGTATACTGCGGTATCACCGGTCAGGTCGCCCAGAAAGCCGATTTTTACTACGTCGGCATCGGCCGCGCCGCCGCCTTCGCCTTGTTCAGCAGTATCTCCGCCGCCGCCGCAACCGGCGGCAAGCCCGGCAATTGCGGCAATCAGGATAAAGGACACCAGTAACAACAGATTTTTCTTTTTAAACATTAGCCTACCTCCTACTTAAAATTAAAATTGTATTTACTTACACCGGTATAAAATCAGCTTTTTGCGCACTGCGTTGTGGGATTCTGTCTTTATAAACGCGAGTCAATGCGTTAATCAGCCAAACAGTATGTAATACCGGCGCACTTTCCGTCTCCGGCTGTTTCACCCCCTTCATTATGTATAGTTTAAATTTAATTTTTTTTACTTAAATTTTCTTCCTGCGGCGGCAAAAAAACCAGTGTTTTGCGCATGAATCCCTCAAGGACAAATATATTATTTCGCAAAAAAATTGAATTTTCCTGCAGGCAAGTCGACGGAAATAAATTAATTTGCCGGTTATTTCAATAGCTTGCTAATTTTACAATTAAAATAAAAATTAAAGCCGGTTTGCAAAAGTGTAACATAAAATACACCATTGCAAGCCGGCTCCTTTGCCTTAAATTGCCTATAACAGATAATAATTGTCGAAGAATGTCGTAAATAGCTTGTCCCGGGTAATTATAAAATAATTTTAACAATTAGACAATACCGTGCCGAAAATTTGTTAAACAAGTAGTCAAGTCGAGTGGTAGTAACTTCCCGCTCACTGACTCGGCTACGAGCACCACAGGTACCACCGCTCGACTTTTACAGCGGTTTTTGGGCCACATAGAAGTGGCGGACGCCGCTTTCGTCCGCGGGATTAAAATTAAAGGCGTTAAAGCTGCCCAATACATGGAATCCGGTTCTCGATAGGTTTGAGAAAATCTCTGCCGGTTGGTAACCTTTTTCCCGGTGCGTTTCGGTAAATTTACGGTATGTGTCGCCATCACGGACAAAAGCGGTTAATTTGATGGTCCAGAGTTCGTTTTCCTGTTCATATCCGGATTGCCAAATTAGGGTCATATCCTGTTCCTCCACTACCACGGGGCTGTTGTCGGAACCTGACAGCCAGGTGACCCGGTTCAGGTCGAAAATAAAAGCGCCTCCCGGCCGCAGGTTGTCATAGACCCGTTGGAAGGTTTGACTGATCTCTCTAATGTCCGGCAGATAGTTCAGCCCGTCGTGGAAACACGTAATCAGGTCCGCCTGTTCCGGCAAGGCGAGCTCGCGCATGTCCTGTTCGATGAAAGGAACATCCAAATTCTGAGTTTCAGCCTTCAACCGGGCCAAAGCCAGCATTTCTCCGGAGATGTCCACCCCCACGGTTTTATAACCGCGGCGGGCAAAGGGAAACGCGGTATTACCCGTTCCACAGGCAATGTCGGCGACGCTTGCCGCATGGAGGTTAAAACGGCCCAGCAGTTCTTCAACATAATCGATCCAGCCTTCGAAATCAACTCCGGTGACCAGGTAATCATATATCCGGGCCAGTCCGCTGTACTCTTTGGTCATTTATATCACACCTGCTTCTCGTGTCTATCGTGCTCCTTTTCGAACACTCACTTAAAAGCCCCCGGTGACCTGCCGGACCACCAGGGGCTCTTGGTAAGTGATCTTATTTTTTCAGCGCGGCGAGAATGTCCGCCAGCACGTTTTTGATTTCCTGGTCACCGTTAATATTGAACAGCAGCCCTTGCCCGCTGTAATAATCTATTAAAGGCTGGGTTTGTGCTTCATAAACATCCAGGCGGTTGCCCACGGCTGTTTCGTTGTCGTCGCTGCGCTGGTATAGTTCCCCGCCGCAGCTGTTGCACTTGCCTTCCACCTGCGGTTTGTTGAATATAATATGATAGCTGGCGCCGCAGCCTTTACATACCCTGCGTCCGGTCAAACGGTCCATTAATTTCTCTCTGGGAACCGCGATGTTGACTACGCCGTCCAGTTTGATGCCCATTTCGGTTAAGGTGGCGTCTAAGGCTTTCGCCTGATCCAGAGTGCGCGGAAAACCGTCCAGTAAGAAGCTGTCTGCGCAGTCCGGCTTGGAAAGTCTTTCCTTGACCATGCCAACAACGACTTCATCCGGCACAAGGGCGCCCTTGTCCATGTATTCTTTAGCTTTTTTGCCCATTTCAGTGCCCTCTTTGATGGCGGCGCGGAACATGTCGCCGGTTGAAATGTGTGTAAGGTGAAGTTCTTTCACCAGCACTTCGGCCTGGGTACCTTTGCCGGCCCCGGGCGGTCCCATGATTAAAAGCTTCAAAAAAATCCCCCTCCTCGTTTAACACTGGATATTAGCTTGTACACATTATAGCAAATATGCAGGACGGAGGAAATATAAATTTCCAGTGTCAAAAATCCGACACCTATTCAGTATCCAACTGCAAAGCCTTCATCCGGTAGTACAAGGTGCTGCGTGGAATGCCCAGCGCCTTGGCGGTTCTGGCTTTGTTGCCCCCGGCTTGTTCAAGGGCCCGGGCGATGATGTCGCGCTCGTTTTGCCTGGTCAGGTCCGCCAGGGTGAGGAAGCTATCCTGCCCCATGCTTTCGGGTGTTTGCCTTCTTAGAGTTTTGGGCAGGTGGTCAACGTTGATGGTATCCCCTTCCGTCAAGACCACCAGCCGCTCTATTACGTTGCGCAGCTCCCTGACATTGCCGGGCCAGGAGTACCCGAGCAATATGGACATCACTTCAGGTGCCGCCCGGCTGATATTCCTTTTATGCTGCCGGGAAAACTCGTTGATAAACTTGTAAACCAGTTCCGGAATATCCTCCTTGCGCTCCCGCAGGGGAGGAATTTCCAGCGCCACCACGTTCAGCCGGTAGTAAAGATCTTCCCGAAACTGGCGTTTGGCAATCATATCTTCCAGGTCACGGTGGGTGGCGGCAATTATCCGCACGTCGACCTTGATGGATTCGTTGCCCCCCACCCTGTAAAATACATTTTGCTGAATCACCCGCAGCAGTTTGACCTGCATTTCAGCCGGCAGTTCACCGATTTCGTCCAAAAAAACGGTTCCTCCATCGGCCAGTTCAAATTTGCCCGGTTTGCCCCGGCGATCCGCCCCGGTAAAGGCGCCACCCCGGTAACCAAACAACTCGCTTTCAAACAGGGTGGGCGGTATGGCGCCGCAGTTGATGGCAATAAACGGCTTACTGCTTCGTCCGCTTTCCCTGTGCATGGCTTCGGCAAAGAGATCCTTGCCGGTACCGCTTTCGCCCCGGATCAGCACCGACGCGTTGGTGCCCGCAACCCGGCGGGCCACGGCCACTGCCTCCGCCAGGCGGCTGCTGTGCCCGATCACTTCTTTGAAGGCATCAGGCCGGCTGTTTAAGCTCTTTATTTCTTTCTCCAACTGCTGTACCTGGGAGTTGGCCCGGGAAAGGTCCTCGTGCAGCTGCACCAGTTCGGTGATATCCCGTTCGGCCGAGATGCTGCCGATCAGGGCGTCGCCTGCATGGATCGGTCCGGCGTTAATCAGCACATGGGTTCCCGTGCAGGGCTGGTGGTAGGAGTTTCTGACCTCCCGGTTTTCGTGCAGTACCCGGGTGGCTACCAGATCGGTGAAAAAGGCTTTGATGGGTTGGCCGATAATCTTTTCGGCTGGAATATCGTACAGCTTTTCCGCCCTGGGATTCCAGCAAACCACGTCTTCGTTGCAGTCAATAATTGTAATGGCCTCGTTTATTGTATCAACGACGGCGGCCAGCCTGCTGCCGGTCAGGATCAGCTCATCCGCCAGCCACCGGATCAGGTGGGCGGAGTCAATAATGCCGGCGGGCTCGCCGGCGCCGTCAGTGATGACAAGTATGGGCGCGGGTTCCGGTTTCCGGGTGTTGATAATCTTTTCCAGGGTGGTGTCCCGGGGCAGTACCCGCACATTCCGGCAATTACCGATTGACTCAATGGGCATATCTCCATCGACGCACGCGGCCAGGAAATCGCCGGGGCATGCCCCCGTCACCTGCTGTCCGTCAATAATAACAATGCCGCGGTAGTTTCCTTCGCCCAACAACTTCCGGGCCTGGCTCACCTTCATGCCCGGCGCGGCCTGTGCAACCGGATGCTGCATGATGTCGCCGGCGGTAATCAGACGCAGTTTCCCCACCACCCAACGTTTACTCTCTTTGCGTGTTCTATTCGCGGCCGGAAGGATAATGTCCTGTCAGTTTTTTGATACAAAAGAATCCTTCGGCGCATATAAAGCCGGGTGGTGGTACCTGGAGCGAACATACGAGGCCCATTCAAAAGAGCGAACGAGGCGAAGGAAAGCGGCGAATCCTGTTTGAGGCCCGAAGGGCCGAGTTATGCAGCCGCCCGGAGCCGAGTGGAGCTCGAACAAGTATAAGGCCGAGTCAGTGAGTGGAAGGTACCTCCACCCGGCTTATAAGTAGTGGCAAAAAACTGACGTTGTGTCGAATATTTGACATAATGTTGAGGCCATAGTTGAGTGAAAACCGTCTATTTTCTCAATTGTATACCGGCATGATTCTTGCTCGACCAAAAAACAAACCCTTTTGGGGGAGTGGAAAAACAGGCACCTGATTTGACAACATGAAAGGGGTGGCGTTAAGTGACCGGTGAATTTGACAAAAAGGTTATGCAGACGGGGCTTAATTTGTACAAAATGATTGAAGGTGAATTACCCTCTGTTTTTAAAAAAGATTTTTGGGCCGGTAAGGTAATGGACTGGTGCATGAGCAACGAGGCATTCAAACTGCAGATGTTCAGGTTTGTCGATGTTTTCCCCTACCTTTCCCGCTCTGAATCCGTAGCCAGACATTTGCAGGAATATTTTTGCGATACCGAAGAAGATTTTCCCGCCAGTTTGCAGTGGGGTTTGAATAAGCTTTCTCCCTCGTCCATTGCCGCCAAGCTGGTGGCCAAAACCATTTCCGCCAATATTTCCGGGATGGCCCGGCAGTTTATAGTGGGCGTTGACGCCAGGGACTCCCTGTCCGCCCTGAAAAAAATACGCAAGGACGGTGTCGCCTTTACCGCCGATTTGCTGGGTGAGGCGGTTGTTTCCGAGCAGGAAGCGGGCGAGTATTTCGACCGGTACATGGATTTATTCGATATCATGTCCGAAGATCAGCGTAAGTGGAAAGCTCTGGGTGGCGGCAAGGACGATCTTGACTGGGGGTATGCGCCAAAAGTCAATATATCCATTAAGCCTTCAGCCATGTATTCCCAGATGGATCCCAAAAGTTTTGATTTGTCCATCTCCAGGGCCAAGGAACGCCTGCGCCCGATTTTGCGGAAAGCCGTGAACACGGGTTCGTTCGTGCTGCTGGATATGGAGCATACCACACTGAAAAACTTGACCCTGGCCCTTTATAAGAGCCTGCTGGATGAAGAGGAGTTCAAGTCTTATCCCCATACCGGCATCGTGATTCAGGCTTACCTGAAGGACAGTGAAAAGGACCTGCTGGATTTAATTCAGTGGGCTAAAGAGAGGGGCCGGCGCATTACCGTCCGGCTGGTCAAAGGCGCTTATTGGGACGCCGAGGTTATTCTGGCCAAACAAAAGAACTGGGAAATCCCCGTTTTCACCAGGAAGTATGAAACCGATGCCAATTTTGAAAAACTGTCCGCCTTGTTGCTGGAAAATCACCAGTATGTTTCCTATGCTTGTGCTTCACATAATATCCGGTCCATCTCCTACGTCATTGAAAAGGCCAAGGAACTGGGCGTTCCGGACGAGCATCTGGAATTCCAGGTTTTATACGGGATGGCGGAGCCGGTGCGCACCGCCCTGCGTAAAGCCGGGTTGCGGCTGCGTTTGTATGCTCCCATTGGTGAAATGATTCCCGGCATGGCTTACCTGGTACGCCGCCTGCTGGAAAATACCGCCAATGAGTCGTTCCTGCGGCAAAGCTTTGCCGAGGGAACTTCGAAGGAATACCTGCTGCGCAATCCGCTGGAACTGCTGGCGGAGCATCCGGAGCCGGAAACTCCCGCGCCGGATGCTCCTGCATACGGGGACAAGGGGCTGTTCCGCAACCTGCCTGTTTATGACTGGACCATCGAAGAAAGCAGGCTGGAATTCGCCGGGGCGCTACGGGACGCGCGGAGCAAACTGGGCGCCAAAGTACCGCTGTATATTGGCGGTCAGGCGGTAAGTACCGGCCGGGAAATTTTGTCCACCAACCCCAATAAACCGTCTGAAATAATCGGTGCGGTTTCATCCGCCGGCCGGGCCGAGGCGGAAAAGGCCATCGCCGCCGCCCGCAGCGTTTTCCCGGCCTGGCGTGATACAGAGCCCCGGGATCGGGCCGGGTACCTGTTCCGGGCTGCCGAAGCGGCCAAAAAACGCCGGGCTTACCTGGCTGCCCTGCAGGTGCTGGAAGTGGGCAAAAACTGGAGTGAAGCCGACGCCGATGTTGCCGAAGCCATTGATTTTCTGGAATATTACGGGCGGGAGATGATTCGCCTGGCACCCCGGCGGCGCATGGGCCGGGCACCCGGTGAACTGAGCCGGATGTTTTACGAGCCCTGCGGGGCGGGTGTGGTGATTGCTCCCTGGAACTTCCCCTTTGCCATTTCGGTGGGTATGACTGCCGCAGCCATTGTAACGGGCAACACCGTGGTATATAAGCCGGCCTCCCAATCCCCCATGGTCGGCGCCGCCATGTACGAAGTGTTTGCCGAGGCCGGACTGCCGGCGGGGGTTTTGAACTTCCTGCCCGGACCGGGCGGCGAAATCGGCGATTTTTTGGTTACCCACCCGGATACCGCCTTTGTGGCCTTTACCGGCTCCATGGACGTGGGATTGCGGATCATCAGGCTGGCTGCCGATACGCCGGAAGGAGCCATGGGAGTTAAAAACGTGATTGCTGAGATGGGCGGCAAGAACGCCATAATCGTTGACTCCGACGCCGACATCGACGAGGCCGTGGTACACACTGTTTACTCCGCCTTTGGTTTCCAGGGGCAAAAATGTTCCGCCTGCTCCAGGGTGATTGTGCTGGAAGAAAACTACGAGAAATTTACCGGCCGCCTGGTGGAAGCCGCCCGGAGCATCAACATCTGCCCGTCAGAACAGCCCGAATGCTACATGGGCGCGGTTATTGACGCCGTAGCGCGGGAGAAAATCATGTCCTATATCGAACTGGGCAAAAAAGAAGGCCGGGTTTTGCTATCCCGGGAGATGCCGGAAATGGAAGGCCACTATGTGCCTCTTACTATTGTGGACCAGATCCGGCCCGACAGTCGTTTGGCCCAGGAAGAAATCTTCGGTCCCGTGCTGAGCGTGATCAAGGTCAAAGATATGGACGAGGCGCTGCAAGTGGCCAACGGCACCCGGTTTGCCCTGACCGGCGGCATTTTTTCCCGCAGCCCCGAGAATATCGACCGGGCCAGGCGGGAATTCCGGGTGGGCAACCTGTATATCAACCGCGGCTGCACCGGGGCCATCGTGGAAAGGCACCCCTTTGGCGGCTTTAAACTGTCCGGGATCGGTTCCAAGGCAGGCGGGCCTGACTACCTGCTTCAGTTTACCGTACCCCGCGTGGTGGTGGAAAACACCCTGCGGCGCGGCTTTGCCCCGGCGGAAGAGGGAGACGAGTGAAGTCAACCGGTCGGCAATTAAAATTAAGGATAACAAGAAGCCCGTTTTTTTGCGGGCTTTTTGTCTGCCGGTTGTTTGATTTATGATATAATCGAGCTTAACCTGAGGTTATTTCCTGAGTAGGTCACCATGCTGCTGCACGGCACCAATTATTTTTAGGATAGGCTTTTATTAAAAAATTTACAATAGAGGTGCAATGATTAATGAATGAAAATGCTTGGGTAAAAAGTTTTCCGGCGGCGATTATCGTGTGTGATGTAAATGGGATAATCATTGAAATGAATGACAAGGCCTGTGAAACATATAAGAAAGAGGGCGGCATTAATTTAATCGGTAAAAGCATTTATGACTGCCATTCTGAAAAAGCCCGGGAAAAGTTAAAGGATATGCTTGAAAATAGATATGCCAATTACTATACCATTGAGAAAAATGGTATCAAAAAAATGATTTGCCAGGTTCCCTGGTTTAAAAACGAGGTTTACAGCGGCATTATGGAAATGATTATGGAGCTTCCCGACGGGATGCCGCATTATATCCGATAGCATGCAATCTGCCAGCTCGAAGTAATTCATCCAGCACTTTTCTTTTTTGTATGATCTTAAGGTCTTTCTTAAATCTCGCAGTATATTCAGGCTTTAGCATAATCAAATACCCAAATCAACAAACATCTCCTGCGCGGAAGAAAACCTTGACTTGCCTTCTTCAATAATTTTTTCGCCTTCCTTGATTGCCTGGATCGTTTCGGCGTTGGGGGCATTCAGTAGCACAATATGTGCCTATTGTAAAGATAGCATGTACATATTGTGTTGGAATAATAATATCCCTGAGTTAAAAAGACATCGGCGGCACAATGCATGTGCCGCCGATGCTGCTGTTAGAAGTTTTTTGGTCGGGATGACACGACTTGAACGTGCGACCTCACGGTCCCGAACCGTGCGCTCTACCAAACTGAGCTACATCCCGTGAACGCCTTTTTAAAACCAGGCAAAAAATATAATACCGTATATCCACAATGTTGTCAATCGGCAGGATCAGGTGTTTTTTAACAACCCGCGGAACATTATGCCCGGGCTAATAATTGGCCCGTTTTTGTATAAACTAAGCTTTATTGATCATTGAAAAACGGAGGTTTGACATGACTAAAACCCTCAATCCATTTACCTTTTCAGCCCCTATCCAGGGAGTTCAAGTAAAGCCGTTGAAACAGGACGGTAAGGAAATTACAGTCCGTTATAACGGGATGCTTAACCAAAATGGCGCCAGGCAGGTGTGGCTGCACGGAGGTTCCGGTGAAATTAACGATTGGAAGGAAGTCAAGGATTACCTGATGGTGAAGACAGATGAAGGTTGGGAACAAAATGTCGACATCAAGGATAACCAGCTTAATTTTTGTTTCCGGGACGACGCGGATAACTGGGACAATAACAACGGTGTAAATTGGATTTACAGGATTACCTGAAGATACTGTTCAAGCTTTTATAAGGCTGTGTACCGCTTGGGGTACGTGGGGTACGCGGCCTTATTTTTTTTGTTAGTAAGCTTAATTGGCGGTAAAATAGAGTACAATGGCGGTGATTACTCCCACCAGGATAATAACCGTGCTGATGCCGCCGAAATTGGCCAGGGGCTTTAATTTTAATCCTTCCTGTTCAGCCCGCTCGCGCATGCGGTTGTATACCGGTATGCGCCCGATGACGCTCATGGCCAAATTGTCCGACAGATCAGGTTCGCCGCCCCGGTCCAATAAACTTTGTACGGCGGATTCCAGCCATAGTTTTTGTGATTCCGGCGGCATGGCGTCGAACTGCCGCTGCATAAAGGATTTAAAGTGCTTTTCTTTAAGCTTGAGCCGGCCAAAATAAGCCCGCCGGTCTTCTTTTTTTAACTGGCGGGTTGTTTTGCTCAACAGGTTGATCTCTTCTTCGTTCAGGTTAAACTCTTCGCGGAGCAACTCGATGAAGATTATAGCCAAAACAGTTCACTCCTGTTAAGATATTTCCAATTCGACTGTAATATCCTGGCGGCGATCATAATATATAATGACAATAAACAATGATTATATATAATATTATAAGGCGGCTTAATCTTCAACCAACAAAATATTAACGTTTGCCATTTTCTGAAGCGGTAAACAAGCGCGGAAATGGGGGTCCTTTCTTGGAAGTGTACGCATTGGTAGGGGCCAGCGGGACGGGGAAAAGTCACCGTGCCGTTTTGTTGGCTTACCAAACGGGCGCTGAAGTGATCATCGACGACGGGTTAATCATTAAGGGGAACCAAATAGTAGCCGGAATATCGGCTAAAAAACAACCGACCCGGATTGGGGCTATTAAAACTGCTTTATTCAACGAACAGGAACAAATGGAAGCAGCCAGAAAAGCAATTCGCGAATTGGCGCCGGGCAGGCTGCTGATTTTGGGCACTTCAGGCAGGATGATTGACAAAATTGCCCACCGGCTGGATTTGCCCGGGATAACCAAATATATCAGTATCGACGAAATTGCTTCACCCAAGGAAATCAGGAAAGCCAGGACTATGCGCAGCCAGCACAGCAAACATGTAATCCCGGCTCCCGCGGTTGAGGTAAGGAAAACCTTTCCCGAATCGATCATTAATCCGCTGCAGGTTTTTATGCGCCGCAAGGGGCACCGGGGGAATAAAAGCTGGTTGGAGCAGTCGGTGGTCAGGCCCACTTTCACCATGTACGGCAAGCTTACCATATCCAGGGGGGCGCTTAAATCCATTGTCACCCGTGCGGCCATTACCGTTGCCGGAGTGGCGGAGGTTAAGAAGGTGGGCATTGACCGGAATGAAAATGAGGTTAACATTGAAATAGAAATCCTGGCCGGTATGAAAATCCAGATCAATAATGTCAGCCGTGAAGTACAGGTGTATGTTAAGGAGCAAGTGGAGCACATGGCCGGTTTAACGGTTAAACAGGTTAATGTAACCGTTGCCGGCATCGCGGTTGGAGAAATAGTATAAGCAGGGGTTATGCCCCTGCTTATGCTTTAGTTGCAAAAACATGCCTGCCGATGCGCGTTACGACGGGCAGTGTAGTGATCCATTTATCCGTGCTGATGGCGGGATTGTAAAAGAATAAGGCTCCGCCGGTGGGGTCGTTTCCTTCCAGGGCCTCCAGCGCAGCTTCAATGGCTGACTGATCTGGCTCAAGGTTAATGGTGCCGTTGGAAACCGGTGTAAATTGAAAAACGTGTTTGTTGCTCTGCATAATCACTTCTCTGATGGTGTTGGGGAAAAATTGGCTATGCACCCGGTTGACGATTACTGCCCCCACAGCCACCTGGCCTGTAAAATCTTCCCCGCGTGCTTCGGCGTGAATAACTCTGGCCAGAAGCATCAATTCCTCCCTGGATATATTGCCCCGGGAAAGAACTGTCGTTTCCGGCTGTCCTTCCGGCGGGATTACCAAGTCCTGGCGGGGATGGATCACTGTTGTTTCCAGGTTATTGACGCGAATTAACTGTTTTAAATCCACATTAAATTCACTTGCTATCTCCGATAAGGTATCCCCCGTTTTGATGGTATAAGTTATTGTTCCCGCGGCAGTGTTGCTGACCACTTCTTTTTCCGTTCCGGCTTGGGCGCTGGCCGCGTTAAAGAGTAAAAAGCACAGCGCCGGAAGTAAAACGCCGGCCAATCTGGAAAAATAAGCGCTCATTTTCTCCTCCTTTCCGCGCAACTAATATTATTGCCGGAAAGGAGGAGAAAATACTGTTAAATATTGGTTAGAAACAGCTGTAGGAGCGCCCCTACAGCATGTAAAGCAAGGCATTGATCACCGAGGCGGCGATGGTGCTGCCTCCCCTGGTACCCATTACGCTGACGTAGGGTACTTTGTTCATTGCCACCAGCAGTTCCTTGGATTCAAGGGCGCCCACAAAACCAACCGGTGTTCCTACCACCAGCGCCGGGTTGGCAATACCGGCTTCAATCATCTCGCACAGAGTAAACAGCGCCGTGGGCGCGTTGCCGATGACTACTATATCCCCTTCCAGCGGTGCGGCGAAAAGCATGGCCGCCCTGGCCCTGGTTTCCCCCGTCCGGTTTGCCCGATCCACCACTTCCGGGTCCCCGATCCGGCAGGCGGCATTGACATTAAGCTCGGCCATTTTTTTTCTGTTCAGCCCGGCCAGCACCATGTTTACATCGGTAAAGATAGTGCAAGAGCTTATGAGCGCCGTCAAACCGGTTTCAACTGCCAGGGGGTGAATCCGCACCTGCGGCGCAATGTTAAAATCTCCGGTGGTATGAACAATCCTTTTCACGATGGCCCGCTCACCCGCCGGCAGTTCCAGCAGGGCGGGAACGTTCCGTTCAATGATGGCCATACTTTCCCGTTCTATTTCCGATGGGTTGATATTATAGTTCACCGTTTGATACCTCCCTGACCCGGTCCATGATAATGTCCAGTAAGCGCGGGTCGGCTCCGATGTGTTCGGCCATGGATATTTTTATTCCGGGGTACCGGTTCTTTTGTTCGATCAGAATTTCCGGGATGTCCCGCTGCATATGCAGTCCCCGGTACAAAAACAGCGGCACCACCACGATTTGCCGGGCGCCCTGTTCCGCCGCCCCGGCGATGGCCGCAGGCAGGTCGGGTTGGTTAAACTGCAGCGCCGCACCCTCGACGATAAATTTTTCATCTATTCCGGAAGAGACCATGGAGGTTATTCTTTGCAGCGTGGCCTGGGCTTCCGGCAGCCTGCTGCCGTGACTAAGAATAATGATTGCGGTTTTCATGTTTTTGCCGTCCTTTCGTTAACTCGATATACCCCAGCAATTTCTCTATATCCTCAAATGCCCCCTCCGGCGCCGGAGGCCTGGTGATCAATACCACCGGTACGGCTAAAGCCAGGGCGGCTTCAAGTTTGGTGTCGGTGCCGCCGGCGGCGCCGCTTTCTTTGGTTACCAGCACGTCGGCCCGGTAATGAATTAATAGCTGTTGGTTCAAATGCGCCGAAAACGGCCCCTGCATGGCCACGATATCCCCGGGTTCGACACCCAGTTCCAGGCACCGGCGCAACCCTTCGGGGTCCGGCGTAACCCTGGCGATCACCTTTTTGCCCGCATCCCGGGCGGCAGTCACAAATGTGGACAGGGTTTTCAGACCGGTGGCCAGGAAAATGCTTTTTTCAGCCAATGCCACCGCTTTGGCGGCGGCTTCCGGGTATCCCCGCACCGGGTGGACGAGCGGACTGTCCGGGACGGACAGAGCCGGCCTTTGGAACCTGATGTATTTGGCGGCGGTAATAGCGCAAGCCTGAATTGCGTTGGCTGTGGCCTCCTCCGCGTAAGGGTGGGTGGCGTCTATAACCAGGCGGATCTTCTTTGCATGGATTAGTTCGGCCATTTCTTTGCCGTCAAGACGCCTGGAGATAACCTCCGCGGCAATGGATTTGGACAGGAGACGGCCTCCGTATTCGGTGGCCGTGCAGGCGATCAACCGATGCCCGGCACGGTTTAAGCGCGAGGCAATCTCTCTGCCGTCGGCGGTGCCGGCCAGCAGTAAAATCATACCTGGTAGCCCCGCGGGGTAATCATAAAATCGCCTGCCCGGCGGGTGGAGCGGTTGCCCACGATCACCGTGCTCAGCATGTCCACGGGGTGGGCCAGCATGCCCTGGAGGTCGGTGATAATCAGGCGTTCCGCTTCCCGGGCCGCGTTTTTAACAATCCCCACCGGTGTCGCAGGCGGCTTATGCCGTAAAAATATCTCCCGTGCTTTCTCAATCTGCCAGGTCCTTTTTTTGCTGGCCGGGTTATAAAGCACGATTACAAAGTCAGCTTGGGCGGCGGCTTCCAATCTTTGTTCAATAGTGTCCCAGGGTGTCAGCAGGTCGCTGAGGCTGATTACCGCGAAATCATGCATCAAAGGCGCGCCCAGCTTGGCGGCGGAGGCGGTGGCCGAAGTGATGCCCGGTATTATTTCCACCGGGATTACGCCCAGCAGCCCTTCAGCCTCCATTATTTCAAGCACCAATCCCGCCATGCCGTAAACGCCGGGGTCGCCGCTGCTGATTACCGCCACCCGCCGGCCGGAGGATGCCAGTTCCACCGCTTTGCGGCACCGTTCTATCTCCCTGGTCATGCCGGTGCTGACAATCTTACGATTGCCGATATAGTCCCTGATTAAGTCTATATAAGTTATGTAGCCCGCAATTACGTCAGCGGAGGCCAGGGCGTCCCGGGCCCGCAGACTCAAGTACTCAACGGCGCCGGGGCCGGTGCCGATTACGGTTATTGATCCTCCGCCACCGCGATGGTGATGCCCTGAAACTTGTGTTTCCGTAATAACAGTTCACCCTTTCTGGAAGCCATCAGTGCCGCCGGTTCACAGACCGCGTGGGCTCCCACATTTTGAAATACGAATTCCGATCCAGTAATGTCATATCCGCCGTTTTGCAGGAAATGATTTATTTGAGCCGGAGAAAAAACGACCAGGGGCAGATTCAATCGTTTCATGACCCCGCGCAGGCCCGGCTCCTGCTCTTTAACGTCGATGGTGGCCAGGGTCCGCAGGCTGAGCGGAGAACAGCGGCACATGGCCAGGGCGGTGTTTAAGGCAGCCAATATACCGTCAGCGGATGCGCCCGAACGGCACCCCACCCCCGCCACCAGGTTGCGCGGGCGCAGGTAAAAGGTGTTTGGCTCTTCCCGCTCCGGCAGGCGGTTGGTCACCACAACGTGATATTGGCTATCCGCGCAGCGGTGCGGGTAATCCCCGGGAGAACGATACTTGATTCGGGGCGTTTCCGGAGTTTGCCGCATCCCCTGGGGGGCATAAAAACACACAGTGCCGCCGTTGACCAGGGCGGTATTAATTGCTCTGGCCGTTGACGGCGGGTCCAGGGCCAGATTGTGGATCCGGGCCATGTCGTCAACCGCGGGCAAGCCGCGCACGTCGGTGGCGGTGGTGATCACCGGGCGGGCTCCGGTTAAAATTGCCACCTGCCTGGCCAGTTCATTGGCGCCCCCCAGGTGGCCCGACAATACGCTGATGACATGCTCCCCCGCTTCGTCCAATACCACCACGGCGGGGTCGGTATTTTTATCCTTGAGATGCGGAGCAATCATTCTGACCGCGATACCCAGGGCCATGATCATAATAATGCGCCTGTGGCGGCCAAATGCAGTTTCCACTGCCTCAGCCAGGGAATTAAAGGTATCAGCCTGGCCCGGGCGGACGAAATCCCTGTCCGGAGCGTACAGGTCCGCCTGTTCGCCCTTGGAATCCAGCGCTTGTTTAACTTTCAAGGCCAGAGCATAGCCGCCGGCGGTGAGGCAAAAGAGAGCGGTTTTCAATCGTGATCACCGCGATATCCATGGGCGAAACCGGCATCGTAAAGGTAAGAGGGACGGTAACCGGCGCCGAGGGCGTCACCGACGATGATCATAGCGGTGCGGTTGATTCCCGATGCCCTGACTTTGGCTGCGATATTTTCCAGGGTACCCGTGAGCGCGCGTTCACCGGGCCAGGAGGCCTTTTCCACCACTGCCGCCGGTGTGTGGGCGGGATAGCCACCGGCGATTAGCTCCTCAGTCAGCTTGTCCAACATATGCACGCTCAAAAAAATGCACATGGTGGAGCGGTGGGCGGCCAGGGAACGTAAGGATTCCCTTTCCGGCACCGGGGTGCGGCCTTCCATTCTGGTTAAAATAACGGTCTGGCTGACGCCGGGCAAAGTCAATTCGCGGGGTATCGCCGCCGCGGCGGCCAAAAAAGAACTGACGCCGGGAACCACCGCGTAAGGAACCGCTTCCCGGTCCAGGATGTCCATCTGCTCCTGGACGGCGCCGTAAAGCGACGGGTCGCCGGTATGCAGCCGCACCACCTTTTTACCGGCCCGGTAAGCACCAATCATCATGCCGGTTATTTCATCAAGGGTCATGCCGGCGCTGTTATGTATTTCGGTCCCCGGGGCGCACATATCCAGCAGCGCCGGGTTTACCAGGGACCCGGCGTAGATGACCACCTGGGCCCGGCTCAGGAGTTTGGCTCCCTTAACCGTGATCAGTTCCGGGTCACCAGGCCCGGCGCCCACGAAATAAACCTTATTATCCATCTTGGGTGTCCTCATTTCTCATTGGGACTTATTTTTTTTAACGATCAATAATGACATATAGTGCAATTTTTGTTCCAGTACCGTTTCAGGTTCGGCGGTGGCCAATTGATCCGGGTAACCGCACCGGCTGACAAAAAATGTCTGCAAATTGTCATACTGTTTAAGAAAACGCATTAATTCAGGCAGCCGGCGATTCACCTTCATCAATACCACGGTGTCAAACCCGTCAATCACGGTTTTCAGGTCGTCCAGGCTGTAAGCCGCCGGTATGACCGCCAGTTTTTCATCGCCTTCCACAAGCGGCTCCTGCAGAGCAGCCGGGCAGGCCGTAATGGAAGATACCCCGGGCACGATTTCTACTGTTGCCTGTGGACACTCTGCTTTAAGAAACCTGAGTAAGTAGCCGAAGGTGCTGTATAGGCTGGGGTCGCCGATGGTTATAAAGGCCACGTCCTGTCCGGCTGTCAGCTTTTCCGCCACCTGTTTCCCGGCGTTTTGCCAGCTTTGCTCCAGCACCTCACGGTCCTTGGACATGGGAAACTCCAGTTCCAGCAGGTTATGTTCCCGGTCGGTCACCGCCCTGACCACCGACATGGCCAGGCTGTCCTTCTCCATGCTTGATTTGGGTACGCAAAGAATGTCTACTCGGGACAGTATTTCTTGGGCTTTCAAGGTGATTAACCCGGGATCGCCGGGGCCCACCCCGATACCGTAAAATTTACCGGTCAAGATTCATTCCTCCATCGCTCCAGGGTGATTACGCACACCGGGTTTAAGGCCTGCCACATATGCACCCGGCCGGTTGGAACGGCCCGGGCAGCCTGCAGCTGGACCATCTCGCACCGCCATCCTTCGGGCGGGACAGCAAACCGGGCCGCTGTTTCCAGGGTCACGGCATTGATGACAATCCGCCCGTCCGGCGTGATTCTATTCATCACGCAATCCAGAATTTCCTCCAGCCGGCCGCCGCTGCCGCCGATAAATGCGCGGTGCGGCGCGGGCAGCTCATATAACGCGGCCGGGGCTTCTCCCGCCACGGGAACCACATTGCCGGTTCCGAAACGGCGGCTGTTTTCCTTAATCAGTTCCAGACCCCCGGGGTTTTTCTCCACGGCGTACACGACGCCGCCGGGCGCCAGCCGGGCCGCCTCCACCGATAAAGAGCCGGTACCCGCTCCGAGGTCCCAGATTACCTGTTCCGGCGCGAGTCTGGCCTTGGCCAGGGTGATGACCCTGATTTCTTCCTTGGTCATTGGTATTTTGCCCCGGGTGAACATATCGTCCGGTATGCCCGGGGTTGAATAAGGCCATGGTTTATTGCTCATTTAAAATCACCATTATACAGTTGTTTGAGGACCATTTCTCCCGGGCGGCCAACTGCCGCAGCGTGGTGGTGGCGATGGTTTCGTCGGGATAGGACAGATTACAGGCCACATGTACTTGAATGTCGCCGATCCCTCCTTCCAGCAGCACCCGGGCCAGCGCCGGGGGGGTGTTGGAAGGGTCGGTTAGGGTAATCACCTTGGCGTGTTTTTTAACCGCCGCCACCAAAACCGCCGGGTTACGGCCGTGACAACTGGTCAGGCAGGCGTCTTCCCAGGAAATGCCGAGCCTGGCGCAGCCCAGTTGAAATGATGAAATACCGGGCACCACCTCGGGACGCAGTTCCGGCAGCCGGCGCTTCAAGGTGGCCAGGATACCGTAAAAGCCCGGATCTCCGGAGGCCAGCAATACCACTTGCTTACCTGCCTTCACTTTTGTTTCGATAATATGCATCAATGCAGCCAGATCCGAATTAATGGGATATTTTTCCACATTCATGTGGTTGTACATGTCCAGGTGCCTGTTACCGCCCACCAGGACATCGGCCCCGGCGATGGCCCGCTCCGCGGCCTCGGTCACATATTCCCTGCTGCCCGGACCCAGTCCCACTACTGTTATACCCGCCATCCCAACTCACTTCCTATTTCGTGGGCCTGCCGGTCGGCGGCCACCAGCCTGCCGTCCATGGAGAGCAGGGCGGTACCCACTATCAGCCGGCCTTTGGTGTATTCAGCGGCCCTGGAACTGGCCCGCCGGGCAGCCAGTTCCAGAACTCCGGGCAGGTTATGCTCATCCAATATCTGCGTCATCGCCTCGGTGGTGTTGCAGTTCATAATGGAACGGACTGTTTCGCGGCCGGCGCCCAGAGAAGCGGCCAGCGCGGCCATGGTTTCCCCCCGGGCGTCGGCTATACGGCTGTGGGTGTGGAATATACCCGCCGCCACTTTAATCAGTTTGCCGTGATGGCCCCATAACAAAACCTTGTTTATTCCCTTGTCTACACACGCGTCCAGCATGAAACCCACAAAATTGCTCATTTCCACCACGGCGTTTTCCGGCAGGCCGTAATGCAGTGCGTTGCGCCAACCCATGCGGCCCGGGGTGAGTACCACTGATTTGAACCCGGCGGCCAGGGCCAGATCTAACTGGGGCGCCAGGGAATCTTTAAAGGCTTCCTCTGACATGGGCCGGACGATACCGGTGGTGCCCAGAATGGATATACCGCCCAGGATGCCCATGCGCGGGTTTAAAGTGCGCTCCGCCGCCTTTACCCCGCCGGGCACGCTTATGGTTACGGTACAGCCGTGCTCCTCCGGCAGCACTTCGGCCAGCGCGGTTTTAATCATCTGCTCCGGCACCGGGTTGATGGCGGGTTTGCCCACCGGAACCTGCAGCCCCGGGCGGGTTACAATGCCCACCCCTTCCCCGCCCCGTAAGGTTATGGAGCCTTTCGGGGCAGGGGAAACGGATACGGTTATTTCCAGGCCGTTGGTGACATCCGGGTCGTCACCGCCGTCTTTAATCACCACCGCCCCTTTGCCGCCGGGCAGATCGTAATAACGGTTGATTGGTACTTTTATTTCATCACCGGCGGGATTGACCACGGTTACGTTTGCGGGAAACAAACCTGAAAAAAGCGCGCTGGCTGCGGCTTTGGCGGCGGCCGCCGCCGAAGCCCCGGTGGTGATGCCGGTGCGTAGTTTCTTATTGCGGGGCATGGTTGTCTCCTTTGACAAATAAACCCGCTCCAGGGACAGAACGGGCCGGTATGGTTTTCGAAGTTCACTTAACCTTACTGTCTGGCCATTTGCATGCGGATATCCACATCCACCAGCAGGCGGTAGGGGATGCACATTTGAGAAATCCGGGATGTTGTTCTTTCTCCCAGGTAATCGCCCAGATGTTCCAGGTTGATGTTGCTGGTGATAATCGTCGGCAATAGATAGTTTAACCGGTAATTGACGATGGAAAAAATTTTATTTTTAGTCCAATCGGTGTAATTATGCGCTCCCAGGTCATCCAGGATCAAAAGCGGCACTTCCCGGGCGATATCAAGAAGTTCCGACTCGGTGATAGTGTTTAACCTGTTGGGGTCGTAAGTGGCTTTAATTTGATCCAAAAGATCGGGGACCACTGCGAAGAGCAAAGTTTTGTTTTGGGCCAGCAAGGTGTTGGCAATGCAGCAGGCCAAAAAAGTCTTACCGCTGCCCACCGGACCGGTTAACAGTAAACCCTGGGTATGTGGATTGCTTAGGTAGCTGCGGACAAATTCTTTGGCCGCCTGCAAGGCGGTGGAGACCGAGTCCCGGTAAGTGGTTTTTTTAACCGGGTCAATTTTTCTGTCTGGGTAATAATGCAACTTAAAGTCCCTGAATGTATATTTGCTCAACTGGGGCGGAATTTGCGAAGCTCTGATTTTATTGTTAATGGCTCGCTGTTTTACGCAGGGGCAGGGTTCGGCAACGTTATTATGGATCACCAACCCGCGACCGTCACAGAGATTGCATTTAACAGTCAATTTAGGATAACCCCTTTTTAATTTCTATATAGGGACTGGAGCATAAGCTTTTTATTCTCACTGACGCGGGATGTCCGCCGGGAACCGCTCTTTCTGTCCTTAAACCCCCGGTCGTATTCTTCCACGTCACCCGGGGTGCGCAAATTGTTTTTTTCCCATTCCAGCAGGATGCTGTCAATATACTTGAAGTTATGTTTGCCCAGCATTACCGCTTTGCGCAGCGCCTCAAGGACCATGCCGGGATTGATTTTCGTAGACCAAAGGTTAATCTGTTCCACTTCCATGGGCGATAAAGGACGCCCGAATTCTTTTTCAAAACTGTTGTATAAGTTCACGGCAACAACGGGTTCTTTTTCGATCATTTTTCTAATCCGCTCATTTTCCTTCACTCTGGCACAAGCCCAGATTTCGGAAAGTTTTTCAAAAAGCGGTTCAAAGTCGTAACCCTTGCTCACCAGTCCGCTCTCGTCGTCGTAATACTCGGTGACTCTGAGCATTTCCTTTTGCAGCAGGCTGTCCAGGTCGCCTGCAATTTGTTCTTCATCTCTTTGCATTACGATGCATAATTCATTAAGGGAAGGCATGAATTTTTTTTCTTCGGTGCGCAGCCTGAACAATTGAATAATCAGCATCATTTCATGATCCGAAATACCCATGTGTTTGTAAAGCTTAAGCAATAAATTAGGAATGGACGTAGAACCCTGAATGAAAAAATCTGTGCCGAAGGCGGCTGTGATGTTGCCTTTTTTGTATTCCTTAACTGTCCTTGCCTGCCCTGCTCTTTCCATTCCAAAACCTCTCCTTTTTAAAGGACATCCGGCTGAAGAAGGAGCGTCCCTGTCTGCTATTATTTTAACATATTTTATGGTACCATGGCAGGTTTGTCCACCCCCATAGTTCGGCGTTTTTTTCGGTGTTTGACTAATAAACAAAGGAGGAAGCGCAGTGCATGGGTTAATTGGGATATTGCATTTGAATTTGCCACAGAAAGAACAGCATGAGAAAAAGTTTTAAATTCAACTGCTGGTTGAGTTTTGAGGTGTTTATACAACGAACACTCGATGGTTTCAGAGTGCAATCAAATATATAATTGAATTGATTTAATTTACAGTATCAATAACTGGGAAACGAAAGGAGATACTATGCTTAATAATAAAAAGATTGGGAAACGGATTGCATTATTGCGCAAGGAAAACGGGTATACCCAGGAGCAGTTGGCAGGAATTCTCCATGTAACAGGGCAAGCGGTCTCGAAATGGGAAATAGGTAATGCTTTGCCTGAAACGAGCTTGTTGCCTGTTTTAGCGGGCGTATTGAAGACTTCAATAGACCGGTTGCCTGCTCCCGATTGGCAAAAAAATGAATTCTTTTATAAGTCGGGTGACCTGGCAAGATATTATTCTGATTGGCAAATTATCTATTGTGAGGAACAAATCGTTGATTGTAGCTCAGGGAATAGTCCGCATCAGCACGCGGTGAATTCCATTATTGCTAAAAAAGTAAAAAATGTTTAAAATTAAGAAAAAATGATGCAACCATTAAAGAGATAAGGTGTTTTTAGCAGGTATTAAGGTTGAATACATTAATCACCAAGAATTTCCTGGCTTTAGCCGTGGAGTGTCAAAATTATTGTCAAGGCAATGCAATATGTGTTATTATTTTCACGAACTCCTGAAAGTACTTAAAAACCGGTAATCAGTTAAATTATTAACGTATTTTCCAATAAGGAGTGAAATAATTAATGATTAAGCGTATAGGAATAAACGGGTTCGGCCGGATCGGCAGGAATATTTTTCGTATTGCCCAGCAAGTGCCTGATCTTGAAGTGGCGGCAATTAACGACCTGGCCGATGCGAAGACCATTGCGCACCTTTTGAAATACGATTCCGTTCATGGACGGGATCCCGGGGAAATTCAGGTTGTGGAGGACGGGATACTTTATAACGGCAAGAAAACTTTGGTTACGGCGGTGGACAAACCGGAACTGGTTCCCTGGCGGGAAATGGGCGTGGATTATGTTACCGAATCCACCGGCAAGTTTAACAGTAAAAAAGAAGCAGTCAAACACCTGGCTGCCGGAGCGAAAAAAGTGCTGATTTCAGCGCCGGCCAAGGAGCCGGATCTAACTGTTGTCATGGGCGTTAACGAGCAGCAGTACAAACCGGAGGAACATCATGTCATTTCCGGGGCGTCATGCACCACCAATTGCCTGGCGCCTTTGGTGAAAGTGCTGAACCGGGAGTTTGGCATTATCCGGGGGATGGTGACCACGGTCCATTCATATACCAATGACCAGCGCATTCTTGACCTGGCCCACAAGGACCTCCGGCGGGCCAGGGCCGCGGCATTATCCATCATTCCCACCACCACCGGCGCGGCCAGGGCGGTGTCGCTGGTGCTGCCCGAAATGGCCGGGAAGCTTAACGGTATGTCCCTGCGTGTACCCACTCCCAACGTTTCCGTGGTGGATTTGGTGGTTCATGTGGAGAAGCCCGTCACCGTGGAGGAAGTCAACAATGTGTTCCGGGGCGCGGCCGCAGGGGAACTGCGGAGGATCGTGGATTACTGTGAGGAGCCGCTGGTTTCCAAGGATTTTAACGGGTCGACCTTTTCAGCAATCGTGGATGCTTCCTGCACCATGGTTATCGAAGGAGCAATGGTTAAGGTGATTGCCTGGTATGATAATGAGTGGGGTTATTCCTGCCGGATGGTGGATACAATCCGGATGATGTAGATAAAGCCAACCGGGGCCGGCTCTCAACAGAGCCGGCCCCGGTTTTTTTGTTAAGATAAGGCGAAGGTGTTTTTTGTTTCCTTAGCGAAACGACATATGGAGCACCGGCGAACAACTCCCGGCGCAGCGCGGGAGCGCAACCGGGAGGCGCGCATAGGACGTGCGCGCCAGCCCCAACCCGAGACACGATGTCGAGTTTGGGGCGGCCCGGTTGCGCCCCGCAGCAAGCCGCTGGAGTTGTCCGGCGCGGAATCGGAGTAAGCGAAGGAAACAAAAACACCGGGGGTATGCTGTAATGTAAACTCTTTAAGCAAACAGGCCGTCTACCGCCTTGCTTTGCTGCTCATCGCTGTAACCCTGGAGCGTGATGGCTTTATTGGGACACTCGCCGGCGCAGGTGCCGCAGCCCTGGCAAATTACCGACTCTATTTCCGCTTTATGGTTTTTAATGGTCGGCGCTTTGAACGGGCATAGGCGTACGCAGGTCAGGCAGGCGGCGCATTTGTTCTGATCGATGACCGCCACCACACCGCCGGATTCCAGGGTGTCCCGGCTGAGGATCACCGACGCGCGTCCCGCCGCGGCTTTGGCCTGGGTGATGGACTCCTCAAGGTTTTTCGGGCTGTGGGCCAGTCCGCACATAAACACGCCCTCCGAAGAGAAATCAACAGGCCGCAGTTTCATGTGCGCTTCCTGGAAGAAACCGTCCTGGTTCAAAGGTACTTTCAGCAATTGCGAAAGCTGCCGGTTGGATTCCGGCGGCGCTATGGGGGCAGCCAGGATAACTAAGTCCGGGTTGACCTGGAAAGGCTCGCCGAATACATGATCGACGGCTGTTACCCGCAGCATGTTTTCCCCCGGCACCGTTTCCACCACCGGCTTGTTGTCCTGCTCGTAGCGGAAAAACAGCACTCCCCGCTCCCGGGCCTCCCGGTACCGATCCTCAAAGAAGCCGTAGGTCCTGATATCGCGGTACAATACAATAATTGAACAGTCCGGATTTACTTCCTTCAGCTGCAGGGCCAGCTGCATGGTCTTGCTGCAGCAGATCCGGCTGCAATAGGGGCGCTGTTCCTCCCGGGAACCGACACACTGGATCATTACTATACTGCGGGCGTCTTTCACCCGCTGCTCACCGGCGGCAATGGCCCGATCAAGCTCCAACTGGGTCATCACCCGGGGGTCCTGACCGTACAGATATTCCGTTGGCTTGGACTCTTCGGCGCCGGTGGCTAAAATGGTGACCCCGTGCTTAACTTCCCGGCCGTCGGTCAGGATGGTGGTAAAGTTGCCTTTGTAACCGGATACCTCCCGGATGCTGCAGCCGGTATAAACGTCGATTAACGGGCTGGTATCAATTTTTGCGGTCAGTTCCGCAATCAGGGCGCTGATATCTTCGTTGTTAAACCCTTTGTTAATCAGTCTGGCGGCGCCGCCCAGCTGTTCACCTTTGTCCAGCAGGTGGACCCGGTAACCCTGTTCGGCCAGGTTTAGTGCACTGGTCATGCCGGCCACTCCGCCGCCGACGACCAGGGCGGCCTGGGTGACGTTAACTTTAATATTCTTGATGGGGGCCAGCAGGGATGCTTTGGATACCGCCGCGCTGCTGAGGTCTATGGCCTTGGCCGTGGCTTTGGCCGGTTCGTGCATGTGCACCCAGGAACACTGGTCGCGGATATTGGCCATTTCAAATAAATACGGGTTCAGGCCGGCTTCGCGCATTGTTTCCTTGAATAAAGGTTTATGTGTTCTGGGGCTGCATGACGCGACAACGATTCTGTTCAGCTTGTGTTCTTCAATCAGTTCCCGCATTGCGGCCTGGCTGTCCTGGGAGCAGGCGTACATCTTGTCGGTGGCGTAAACAACGTGGGGTAAATTTTTAACATGTTCCACCACTGCGGGGACATCCACCACTCCGGCGATATTTTTCCCGCAATGGCAAATAAATACTCCGATGCGCGGTTCTTGTCCGGTAACGTCTTTTTCTACGGGAAATTCCCTTTCCGTCACCAGGGAATTGCGGGCCGGCGCCAGAAAAGCGGCGCAGTCACCCGCGGCTGCGCTGGCTTGCATCACAGTTTCGGGAATATCTTTGGGGCCGCTGAATACCCCGGCCACATAAACGCCTTTCCGCGAAGACGTTACGCCGCTCAGGTTTTCCGTGCGGCAGTAATCATACTGGTTCAGGTCAATGCCGAGAATGCCGGCCAGTTCCACTGATTCATTCGACGGTCTAAGACCAACCGAAAGCACCACCAGATCGAAATCCTCTTCCACCATGGTCCCGTCTTCGGTGCGGTATCTGATCCGCAGTTCCTTGGATTGCTGCTGTTCTTTAACCGAACTGACCATGCATTTAACGTATTTAACTCCGTAATCATACCTGGCGCGGTTGTAGTATCTTTCATAATCTTTGCCGTAAGCCCGTACGTCGATGCAAAATATGGTTACGTCCAGGTCCGGTTGGTGTTCCTTGGCGATAACGGCTTCTTTGGTGGCATACATACAGCACACCGATGAGCAGTAGCCCCGGTTGAGCGAGACGTCCCGTGAGCCGACACACTGGATAAAGGCGATTTTCTTCGGCTCGGCGCCGTCCGCTTTTTGCAGATGTCCTTCATACGGTCCGGAGGCGCTGAGCATTCTTTCAAATTGCAGGCTCGTCAATACATTATCGTAAACTCCAAAGCCATATTCACCGCGCAGCTCGGCATCAAACAGTTCGTAACCGGTACCGAGAATAACGGAGCCGACTTTTACTTCCACTTCTTCGGACGGCATTTCGTGGTTGATGGCGTCAACCGGACACGCTTCCAGACATTTGCCGCAGGCCTTCGGTTTTTTAATCCGCAGGCATCTGGTGGCGTCGATGGCGAAGGCGTTCGGATATGCCTGCGGGTACATTTTATAAATCGCTTTACGTTCATTTAAATACTGGTTGAATTCATTGGCCACCCCAATGGGGCATTCCTCGGCACAGGCGCCGCAGCCCAGGCACTTGTCCGGATCCACGTACCGGGGCCGTTTATTAATTTTAACGGTGAAATTTCCTGCCTCACCTTCCAGCCCGACCACGTCGGAATTGGTTAAAATTTCAACATTGCGGTGCCGGCCGCATTCAACCAATTTGGGCGACAGGATGCACATCGAACAGTCATTGGTGGGGAAGGTTTTGTCCAACATGGGCATATGCCCGCCGATGGCCGGTGTTTTTTCAACTATATATACTTTATAGCCTGATTCCGCCAGGTCCAGAGCCGACTGCATACCGCTGATGCCGGCGCCGATAATCAGCACGGAACCAAGTATCTTGTCATTGTTAACGTTATTCAAGGTAATTCAACCCCCCAATTACAATGCTTTACCGCGCTAATGAAAGCGAATTCAGCAGCGGTAAGGGATCGACCAGGTGCAGCTTAAACCATCGGCCGGTATCAGGTAAATCCAGGGCCAAGCCGATTAATTCCGTAAAATAAAATGCCGGAATGCCGGTGTCCCCTTTTTGACGCCTCATTTCCAGGTTGGATTGGCAAAGGGGGCAGGCGGTGACGATGGCGTTCGCGCCGGCCTCTTTGGCGGCGTCCATCAAACGTCCCACCATTTTTTGCACGATATCCGCCGACGTCAGGGATAAGCTGGCCCCGCAGCAGTCTGTTTTATAGGCCCAGGGAATGGCCCGGGCGCCCAGTGAGTTGATGATATTATCCAGGGATTCGGGATTCTCACGGTTGTCAAACTGGGTGACTTCAGGCGGCCTTACCAGCAGGCAGCCGTAATAGCAGACGACGTTCAATCCCTGGAGCGGTTTTTTTACGCTCTTGGCGATGGATTTAACTCCAACCTTGGTAACGACGGCTTCCAGCAGAGAGAGAATATTAATTTCACCACTGTATTTAAAACCGGTGATTTGTTCGGTTTTACCCCGCATATTTTCATCATTGCGCAAAGTGTAATCGGTTTTCTTAAGGACGTTATAACAGGCCGAACATGGGACCGCCAGGTCCGAGCCCAGCTCCTGGGCCAGGGCAATATTTTTTGCCGGCAGGGTTATCGAAAGTGTATGGTTGGTGCTGTGTGCGGACGTGGCGCCACAGCAGACCCAGTCTTCCAATTCAACAAGCTCCATACCCAGAGCCTTGCAAACCGAGCGGGCGGACATATCGTATTCCTTGGCGGTGGATTCAAGCGAACAGCCTGGAAAATATGATAATTTCAATTGGCCGCGACCCCTTTCCCTTTTGGTTATCAATTCTGGCTCTGCTTGAATATCTGTTTTATGGCGCGTCTGTCTTTCACCCTGCTGGGCAGTAGAGGCATTTTGCCCTTTCTAAACATGTTGAATCCGAAATCCAAATCAGACCACAGGTCTTTACTTTTCAACTTATAAAATGCCATCATCATCGGTTCGTGCACTCTGCCGTTGGTCAGGACCGAATTGAGGAATTGTGTATGGAACAGGTACACTTTGTTACCTTTAACCAGCTTCTCGGCGATGGCCTTTTCCTTTAACGCGTCGATTATCGCCCGGGTATTGATGCCGTTGGGACACCTGGCGCCGCATGTTTCGCAGCTGGAACAGATCCAGATGCTTTTACAGTTCAGCACTTTTTCTTTTTGCCCCAGTTGTACCAGACGAATAATTTCATTGGGATAAAAATCAGCATGTTCGTTGGCAATACATCCGGCAGCGCACTTCCGGCACTGATAACACAGTTCGATGGGCTGACCGCTCTTTTCTCTTATTTCGCGGTAAAAGTCCAGCCCTTCTTGATCGATAAGATTCATCTGAATTTGCGTCCCTCCCCCATGAACTAATTATTTATATAATAATATCAATAATTTCACTCAGACTTTATGAACATTACGCCAAAAATAAATTTAGTTAATTTATGTATAGCGTAATTATTATATTATATATTAGTTGTTTGAGAAAATAAAGCACAAGCCCAAATAAATTTTGTCACTTTTTATTTTATAATTTTGTAAAAACCGTGGCGCCTTTACAAACTCACCGGCTTTTAACAATAAAAAATGAGGCGGTATAAACCCGCCCCGGCATAAAAACTGATTTGATTTTTTAATACTTTAGGAAAGCATCCTGGCCATATATATGGCCAGGACTAAGGATTAAAGTACTGAAAAGCGCGCGCTTTTCTTGAGGATATTAAGGGGAAGATGTTTCGCTGTGCACATATTCCTTGTAGTTCCCTCTCAGCAAGCCCATAAATTGCGCGTATTTCGCGGTCATATTCTCGCCGGTGAACAGCATGTGCACGGTGAGGCCATTGTAGTCCAGGGTGACAACAAGAACTTTTCTTTGCTTTTCAGGATTAAAGTTTCTTTTGGATAATGCCGCCGGGGTGCCGGGATCAAAGTTGCTCAAGGTTATTTTTTTGATGGATTGAACCGGTAACACAGGCCGAATTACTTCTTTGAACCGGATGACGTCATCACTTCTGAATGCGGTCAGTGTCCTTTGTTTGGGCAGCTCCGGGTGCCCGCCGAGGTATTTCAGGGATATGGTGACTTGTTTCTTATCGAAAGAGAACATTGTATGCACCCCCTTTAACCTAATTATAGCAGGATATTACATGTGGGCATATGTCAGTAAAAGGCCGTATTAAGCGTTTAAGGCTGGAATACGACCGGTTACGAACTCGCGTTCATTATTGCTTAAATACACAGCGAAATAAAAAAATAGGCATTGCGAAATTGGACGAGCAATGGCTATAAAAAAGAGCTGTTCCCGGCAATGCAGGAACAGCCCTTAAAAGTTGCAGTTAGGTTATAGCACTAATTTGCCTTGGGCCTGGGGTACAAACCGCATCTTTCCACTATTTCAGGCACTACTTCTTCCCAGGCGATGGCCATGATGTGCACGCCGTGTACACCTTTAACGTTTTCCTTGATGTACTTGATTTGCTCGATGCAAATCTCGACGCCTTCCTTTTTGGGATCTTCGGCGTTCTTCAGGCGCTGTACCATTTCTTCCGGTACGATCATGCCGCTGACGCTGGTTTGGATGTACTTGGCCGCCCGCCAGCCTTTCAGCGGGGTTACGCCGGCCAGAATATGCACCCGCTCGTCAATGCCGCGCTCCCGTACCATCTCCATGAACCGTTCGAAACGCTCCATGTCGAATATGCACTGGGTCTGGATGAACTCCGCGCCGGCCTCCACTTTCTTTTCCAGACGGGCCACCCTGAATTCGAAGGGGTCCGCGAACGGGTTGGCCACAGCGCCGATAAAGAAACGGGGTTCATGCTCTTTGATTTCCTCACCCGAGAAGAACATTTTCTCATCCCGCATCCGCCGCAGCAGTTGGATCAGCTGCATGGAGTCGACATCGTAAACGTTCTTTGAAGTGGGGTGATTGCCGAACTTCTGATGGTCGCCCGACAGGCAAAGCACGTTGCGCATGCCCAGACTGTAAGCGCCCATTAAATCGGACTGCATGGCAATCCGGTTACGGTCCCGGCAGGTCATCTGCACGATGGGCTCAATACCGCAGTCCAGGATGTGTACGCCGGCGGCGATACTGGACAGTCGGACAATGGCGGTCTGGTTGTCGGTTATATTCGTGGCGTCCACGTAGTCCTTCAACATATGGGCATGGTGACGGATACCCTCGGCTGATGAATGCTTGGGCGGACCGATTTCCGCAGTCACCGCAAACTGGCCGCTGTCAAGAATCTGCTGTAGTTTGCTCTCAGTTTTCAATCGATCATCACATCCTCCCTGACCGCTTTGCGGGGACCGCCGTCCCGGGACTTGGTCCAGTCTTTGGGCGGTTGTATTTCCATCAGTTTATCCAGTTTGCCAAGGGCGGTCATGCGGTCATAGATGAGCTGCCATGCGCAGTCCACATCCTTGGATATTTCACACTTGCCGTACTGTGAGCCGCCGCAGGGACCGTTCAGGATGCTTTTGGAGCAGCGGATAATCGGGCAGATGCCGCCGGTCCGGTGCAGCACGCAGTCGCCGCACAGTCCGCATTTTTCCTCCCATACGCCGTGTACGGTGGAACCGCCGATGAATTTGGTATCCAGGGCGGGTACCACCCACTTGTCCTTGAACCGCTCGGCCAGGTATTGGACACCTACGCCGCAGGCCAGGGAAACAATGGCGTCAACTCCATCCACTAAATTGTCCAGCGCTACGATATACTCGGGGTCGCACTGCCTGGTGGCGGTAAAAGTGACTGTTTCCAAAGGCTTTTCCTCCAGCTTGCGCATGATGCGCAGGCTGGAGGCCAATACCTCGGTTTCTTTTTCCCCGCCGGCCAGACATACGGTGACACACCCGGCACAACCCACAAAAAGCACTTTTTGGCAATCATTGATCATTTCAGCGATGTCTTTAACCGGTTTTTGCTGGGCGATAATCATGCTGCTCCACCTTCCTTTCCGGCAGATTTAGCAAGTGGGTTGGGGCCAAGCTGAAGAATTTTCTCGGTCATTTCTTTGACAATTTCGGCAAACCGTTGACCCTGGGCTGCTGAGAGGTTGTAAAATCCCAACCTTTCTCCACCAAACCCTATTTCATCAAGGATTTGTTTCACATGTTGCACCCGTTTTTTGGCCCGGATATTGCCTTTCAGGAAGTGGCAGTCCCCTTCCATGCAGCCGGCGACAAAAACTCCGTCGGCTCCGTCTTCAAAAGCATGCATTATTACCCGGTGGTCAATGGTGCCAGAGCACGGCATTTCAACAATCCTTACGTTGGGAGCATACTGTAAACGCATCGAACCTGCCAGGTCCGCGGCGGAGTATGCTCAATAGTGGCAGCAAAAAGCCACTATTTTGGGTTGAAACTCGGCCACTCTAACGCACCTCCTTGAATAGGTCGTCCATCATTGACATGTACATCCGGTCATTGTATCCCTGCAGGGTAATGGCTTTATTGGGGCATTCGCCGGCACAGGTGCCGCAGCCCTGGCAGAGAACCGATTCGATTTCGGCGGCGTAATTTTTAATCCGGGGCGCGCTGAACGGGCACAACCGGACACAGGTCAGGCAGGCCGCGCACTTGTCGGGCTGCACCACCGCCACCACGCCATGGGATTCCAGGTGTTCTTTGCTGAGGAAGGTGGCCGCGCGGCCCGCGGCCGCCTTGGCCTGGGCGATATTCTCTTCCATGTTTTTGGGCCCGTGGGCGATGCCGGCCATGAATACGCCTTCCGCGGCGGAGTCCACCGGGCGCAGTTTCATGTGCGCTTCCAGGAAGAAACCGTCGGCGTTCAAAGGTACCTTGAACAGCTGATTGAGCTTGACGTTATCTTCCGGCGCCATGATGGCTGCCGCCAAACCGACGATATCGGCCATAATTACAATAGGCTGCCCCAGCACATGATCGATAACGGTTACCTTTACTTTGTCGCCGTCCTTTTCCACCACCGGTTTATTATCGGGGGCGTAACGGACGAAAATAATCCCCTTGGCCCGGGCTTCCTCGTAAAGCTCTTCCAGGAAACCGTAAGTCCGGATGTCGCGATACAAAATAAAGATATTGGCTTCCGGGTTTTGCTCTTTCATCTTCAGGGCCAGGGTGATGGACTTGGTGCAGCATACCCGGCTGCAGTAAGGCCTTTCCGGCTCGCGGGAGCCGACGCAGTTAATCAGCACCACGTTTTTGGCGCCGGTTAATTTACCGGCAGCCATAGCCTCGTCCAGTTCCAGGTGCGTCATCACCCGGTCGCTTTCACCGTACAGGTACTCGGCGGGCTTGTATTCCTGACCGCCGATGGCGATAATGGTGACGCCGTGCTTGATTTCCCGGCCGTCGGCAAGCTCGGTGTTGAAGTTGCCCACATAACCGGTGACGTTCCTGATTTCCGCGTTGGTATATACGCTAATCAGCGGGTTGGAGTTTACCTGCTCCGTCAGATCGGACACCAGGGCCTGGATATCCTCGCCCTTGAAGCCCTTCTTAATTCTTCTGGCCAGCCCGCCCAGTTCGGCGGATTTTTCCACCAGGTGCACCGCATAGCCCTGCTCGGCCAGGCTCACGGCGTTGGTCATGCCGGTGACGCCGCCGCCGATGACCAGGGCGGATTTGGTCACGCCGACCGCACCCTGTTTAATCTGCTGCAGCAGCTTGGATTTGGCTGTAATCATGGTTACCAAATCCTTGGCTTTGGCGGTGGCCTTTTCGGGTTCGTGCATGTGTACCCAGGAGCACTGGTCGCGGATGTTGGCCATCTCAAACAGGTACCGGTTCAGGCCGGCCTCTTTAAGTGTTTCCTGGAACAGAGGCTTATGGGTCCTCGGGCTGCAGGACGCCACCACCACCCGGTTGAGTTTCTGCTCTTCGATGATGTCCTTCATAGTGGCCTGGCTGTCCTGGGAACAAACGTATAAGTATTCTCCGGCATATACTACACCCGGCAGGTTTTTGGCCATTTCCACCACTTCGGGCACTTTGACCACACCGCCGATGTTGATGCCGCAGTTGCAAACGAATACGCCAATTCTTGGTTCCTCTCCCGTTACGTCACGCTCGGGCGGGAAGACTCTCTCTTTAACCAGGGTGCCGCGCACGTCGCCCAGCAGGCTTTCGGCTGCCGAGGCGGCGGCACTGGCCTGCATCACTGTTTCCGGGATGTCCTTGGGTCCGGAGAAGGTGCCGGCGACGAAAATACCGGGACGGGTTGTACTGACGCCGGTCATCGGAGCCAGCTCGGCAAATCCGTACCGGTTCAGACCCACATTCATCAGGTTGCCCAGTTCCCTGGCCTTGGGCGCGGCCTGGAAGCCCACCGAGAGGACCACCATGTCGAATTCTTCGGTGCTGATGGAACCGTCTTCATTGGAGTAACGGATGATCAGGTTTTGATCCTCGTCCTGGGTCTCCATCACTTCAAATATCCGGGAGCGGACAAACTTAACGCCGTGTTCGTTCTTGGCCCGCTCGTAGTATTTTTCAAAATCCTTGCCGTAGGAACGCATATCCATCATAAAGATGGTGGTATCCAGCGGTTCGGCGCTGTGCTCCTTGGCAATGACCGCTTCCTTGATGGCGTACATGCAGCATACCGACGAGCAGTAGTTATGCTCAATCCGTCTGTTGCGGGAACCCACGCACTGGATCCAGGCCACTTTACGGGGTTCCTTGTGATCATAAGGCCTCACCAGGTGGCCGGCATAGGGTCCGGAAGCGCTCAGGATGCGTTCGAACTCAATACTGGTGACCACGTTGGGGTTCTTGCCGTAGCCATAATAGAAAAGGTCGGTGGGATCGCATATCTCGGCGCCGGAACTGAGGATTATGGCGCCCACTTCCAGTTCCAGCTCTTCGTCCCGCATATCATGGTTAATCGCCTGACGCAGGCAGGTTTTTACGCACTCACCGCACTCGGAGCAAACGGAACAGTTCAGGCACCGCTCAGCTTCCCGGCGGGCCGCTTCTTCGCTGATGCCCAGCGCCGCTTCGGCAAAATCGGTGACCCGTTTTTCAGGTGCCAAAAAGTTGCCTTCATAGCGCGGGTTGTCAACCATAACGGCGGGTGCGTGTTTGGGGAAGTCCACTGCCGATTCTTTGGTGGCCCAGTTGAAACAGATGGTGGCTGCCTTGCCCCGGCAGTACTTGTCTATGGCGGCGGCGGCTTTTTTGCCGGCGCCGATGGCGTCCACCACGGTGGCGGGGCCGGTTACCGCGTCACCGGCGGCGAAAACCCCGGCCGCGCTGGCGGCCATGGATGCTCCGTCCACCACAATGGTGTTGCGCTTGCTAAGCTCAACGGCGCCGCCCAGGACTGATACGTCCACGGCCTGGCCGATGGCGACGATGATGTTGTCCACGTCAATGGCAAATTCACTGCCCGCCACGGGAACCGGCCGGCGGCGGCCGCTTTCGTCGGGTTCGCCCAGTTCGTTTTTAATGCATTCCAGCTTGGTGACCTTGCCTCCGTCACCGTGCATGGCCACAGGGCTGGTCATCATTTGGAAGACGATGTTTTCTTCCTTGGCTTCGTGGATTTCTTCTTCCGCCGCCGTTATTTCAGACTCGGAACGGCGGTAGACGATGGTCACTTCCTGAGCGCCGCAGCGCAGTGCGGTGCGGGCGGCGTCCATGGCGGTATTGCCGCCGCCGATTACGGCTACCCGTTTGCCCAGGGCGACCTTTTCACCCATGTTCACCCGGCGCAGGAAATCAACACCCGGGATAACTCCTTCCAGGTCTTCGCCCGGCACATTCAGGGACACTCCCTTGTGGGCGCCGATGCCCAGGAACACTGCCTTATAACCCTGCTTCATCAGGTCGTCGACGGTGAGTCCGGGACCCAGCGGGGTGTTGGTTTTAATCTCCACACCCATTTTTTTCAGCAGGCCGATTTCCAGTTCCACAATGCTCTTGGGCAGACGGTACTCGGGAATACCCACCCTGAGCATCCCGCCGGCCACCGGCAGGGCTTCGAAGATGGTTACCGAATAACCGCCCTTGGCCAGTTGATAAGCGGCGGAAAGGCCGGCGGGGCCGGAGCCGATCACAGCAACCTTGATGCCGTTTGCCGGGGCCATTTCCGGCAGCGGCAGTGTTTCCATGTCGCGGTAGGCTACTTCCGCGGCCACGCGTTTCAGTTCCCTGATCCCCACCGGATTGTCCACGCTTTTGCGGTGACAGGCGGTTTCACAAGGGTGGGTGCACACCCGGCCGCAGATTGCCGGCAGCGGGTTGTCCCTGTAAATCAACTGCCATGATTCAACAAACTTGCCGTCTTTAATGAGCTGCACATAACCCTGGGCGTTGACGCCGGCGGGGCAGGCGGCTTTACAAGGAGACGTTCCTGTTTTTTCAATGGAATACGCGGCCGGCATGGCCTGGGCGTACATTTTATAAATGGCTTTCCTTTTACCCAGGTCCGCGTCGAACTGACTCGGCACTTCCACCGGGCAGGCGTCTTTACATTCGCCGCACCCGGTGCACTTTTCCAGGTCGATGAACCGTGCTTTCTTGCGCAGTTTAACCTTGAAATTACCCGGCTCGCCTTGAACGTCTATTATGTCCGTGAGCATGTGCTTTTCAACGTTCAGGTGTCTCCCGCACTCAACCAGTTTGGGAGAAAGGATACACATGGAGCAATCATTGGTGGGGAAAGTTTTGTCCAGCCGCGGCATGGTGCCGCCAATGGCCGGTGATTGCTCCACGAGATAAACGTAATAGCCGGACTCTGCAAGGTCAAGGGATGCCTGAATGCCGGAAATACCGGCACCTACTACCAGCACCGATCCTACTTTATCTTTGCCCATGACATCACATCCGTCCTCTAGGTTTGGATAATCCGTACTACTCTTCTTCTTTCTCGGGCATGATCAGCGCCCTCTCCATCAGTGAGCACATGTGCACGTTTTTGGACTTGGCCTTCTCTTCGTACCACTTGTTCAGGTCGTTAAACTGGTCAATACAGTTGTGGCACGGCACGATGACAATTTCCGCCCCGGTGGCCAGCACCTGGTCCACTTTACGCTTGCCCTTGGCTTTACGGATGTCGTTGTATTCAGGCATGGCCATACCGCCGCCGCCGGCGCCGCAGCAGTAGTTCATTTTGCCGTTGGGGTTCATATCCACAAAATTTTTAACGAAGCTGTTGATTAATTCCCGCGGCGCTTCATAAACACCTTCCTTACGGGCGGTGTTGCAGGGGTCGTGGTAGGTGACCACTTCGGTAATGGCGTCCGGGTCAAGCTTGAGCTTGCCCTCTTTGACCAGTTCGTTGAGCAGTTCCAGGATATGGCGGATGGGAAACTGCTTACCCTTCCAGTAAGTCCTGTAACCCCAGCGCATGGAGCGGAACGCGTGTCCGCACTCGGTAACGATCAGTTCTTCACAGCCCAGGTCTTCAACCTCCTGCCAAAGAGGCATGGAGATGGCCAAAAAGTCATCGGTCTGACCGGTAAACAGGGAAATGTTGGTGGCGTCCCAGCGCTTGGTGCTGATGGTGTAATCGATGCCGGCCACGTGGAACAGTTTCAGCGTGGCTTGCAGCTCGTTGGGATAGTACTTGATGTCACGGGCGTTAAAGCCGTAGAAGTACTTGGCGCCCTTTTTGTTCAGCGGGATCTTGTAATTGGGATCACCAAGCTCCTCCTGCAGTTCTTCCTCAACCCATTCCAGGGTTTCTTCGTAGTCGGTCTGGTCAACGTTCATCTGGTTGCCGGATTCAATGTGCTCCACGGCGATGGTTTGCAGATAGCCGGGGATCTTGTCCTTGTCCCAGGTGCCGCGCAAGGTGCGGACCAGTGCCGCCATATTGATGTTCATGGGGCATTCGATGGTGCACCGCTCGCACATGGTGCAGTACCAGATATACGGGTCCGCGTAAGCCTCTTCTTTCATGCCCAGCAGCACTTTGCGCAGAAACTTGCGCGGGTCCTGGTTTTCGTGGACATCCGAGTAGGGGCACCCGGCAGTGCACATGCCGCAGGCCAGGCAGTTGGTGAAATCAATGTTTTTCATCAGTTCTGCCACTTCACCCCTGAATTGGGGATTAAGATCGGCAGCTTTAATTACTTCCATGGTTTTACCTCCCTCCGAATCTTGGCTTTAAGAGGATGTTCGAATCTTAGTACTCGCCGGGCAGTTCGTTAAGCTGCGCCCTGGTGAAAACAGGACCGTCCTTGCAGACATACTTGCCGCCCACGTTGCACCGGCCGCACATGCCGATACCGCACTTCATCCGGTTTTCCAGCGACATGATGGTGGTTTCCGGTGTAAAACCGAGCTTTTCCAGCACCGGCATGGTGAATTTAATCATCACCGGCGGTCCGCAGATAATGGCGTAAGCGTTTTCCGCGCTGGGCGCCACTTCACCGGTAACCGCGGGGATAAAACCGACCCGGCCGTTCCAGCCTTCGGCTTCCCTGTCGACAGTGGTAATCAGGTCGATGTCCGGGCTGGCTTCCCAGGCTGCCAGCTCTTCTTTGTAGAGGAGCAAGCCGGGGTTGCGGGCGCCGTAGATGACCGTTATTTTACCGAAATCGCCGCGGCGGTCGGGATGCAGCATGTACGTGGCCAGCGAACGCAGCGTGGTAAAGGCGAAGCCGCCGCCGATAATCACCACGTTTTTACCCTTGAACTGCTCCACCGGGTAATAATTGCCCAGCGGGCCGCGTACGCCTACGGTGGTCCCTTCTTCCATCAGGTGCAGCGCTGTGGAAACAACGCCCACCTTGGCCACCGAGAACTTCAGAAATCCGGGCTCGGTGGGAGACGAGGCGATACCGAAGGGCGCTTCGCCTTTGCCGAAGACACACACCTCGGCAAATTGACCCGGCATGTACGGGAAACTCTTTTCGTCTTCCTCGCTGAGGAACTGCAGGGTAAAGGTATGGATTAGCTTATCTTCTGTTTCGGTGAAGTTTTTTACCAGCTTCATTGGCAGCGGCAGATATGGATTTTTCATCAACTATCCAACCTCGCTTCCGAACCCCGAATGTTCTCCAGTACCACCCGGATATCCATATTAACGGGGCAGTTTTTAATACACCGGCCGCAGCCGACACAGGCTGTTTCGTTAAAGTTGTCCACGAAATACTTGAATTTGTGCATAATCCGGTTGCGGTAGCGTTCTTTATTGCTGGTGCGCGGGTTATGCCCGGAACCATGCAGAGTAAACAGCGGGAAGGCGCAGGAATCCCAGTTGCGTACCCGGCAGCCCGTGCAATCCACCGCTTCGTCCACGATGTCAAAACAGTGGCAGGTGGGGCACAGGTACGTGCAGGCGCCGCAGCCCAGGCATTTTTCATGGATCTTTTCCCAGATGGGATCATAGAAATTAACGTCCAGCTTGGCTTTAAGGCCGTCGGTGTTTACCTGGCAGGTTACCACGGCGGCTTTCTTTGCCGTGTCGGCCGCCGCTTTGTCGGCGTCGGAGGCGGCGGCAAGGCCGGCCTGGTCGACCAGGGCTTTGCCCTTGTCGGTGATTACTTCCACCACATAGGCGTCGCCGGTATCCACCAGCAGCAGGTCCAGGCCGCTGGTATCAAAGGGGCCGCAGTTGACCGAGGTGCAGAAACAGGTGCTGGCCGGGGTATTGCAGCCGATGCCCACCATGACTGTATTTTCACGCCTGGCCGTATAGTAGGGGTCGGTAAATTTATCGTTGTTGAAAACGTTGTCCAGTAATTTAACGCTCCTGGCATCGCAGGGACGTACACCGAACAGGACTTTCTTTTTGTCGTCTATGGGCGCCTGAAGATTGGCGCCTTCTGCGGTGACATTGTAGCTGAACAGTGTTTCCGACTGCGGAAAGAATAACTCTTTGGCCGGCAGTTTGGTGTTTCCCGCGTCCAGTACCGCTTCGGCTCCGGAGGCGAGGGTTTTGAAAACCGTAAAATCACCTTTTTTCACAGGCGCAATGACTTCACATCCGGCAATCATTTTATCCAGGAGACCGGGTATATCTTTTTTGCTTACGATCATCAGTTTCACCTCACTCCTTCACCAAGAAAGGTTCCGGGTCGTCAGCTGTAAATGTTGCCAGGGGCGCCTTGTCGTCCATGCTGACGCCTGCTTCGGCGTTAAACAGTTCCTTGACGTCCTTGACCAGCTTGCGGGTCAGCAGGCGCAGGTTGATGCCCATGGGGCAGGCTCTCTCGCAGGCGCCGCAATCGGCACAGCGTCCGGCGCTGTGAAATACCCTGACAGTCTGGAACAGAATATTATCCTGGACATCCGCCGCGCTCTTGCCAATCCACTCGGGCTGATTGCAGTCCACGAAGCACTCGGTGCAATAGCACATGGGACAGGCGTTACGGCAGGCATAACATCTGATGCATTTGCTGAATTCCTCCGCCAGGAAAGCCCGGCGCTCGGCCGCTGTCTTGGCTTCGAATGCTTTGATTTCGGCAAAATCATCCGCCGCTTTTTCCGGCACCGGTTCGCCGACCAGTTGGTCGTATACAACGGGATTGCCGTAACGGCAGTCGATGCAGGAGTTGTGCAGCAGATCCGCCAGCTTGGCGGTTTCAGAGAACCCGTTGCCTTTTAAGACGACGGTGTCGCCCTGATCTTCCATGGCCAGGACTTCCTTGCCGTTCAGCAGTCCGGCGATTTTTTTGCGGTCGATCATGCCGTCACAGGGTACGCCGATGATATAAAGGTTATTACGGTCAATCTGGTTTTCCTTGGCCAGGGCCACTATGGAACGGACGTCACAGCCCTTGGCCACAACGGCCGTTTTACCCTCCCGCTTGCGCAGGTAGTTGGCCAGGTTGTTCTCACAGCCCCTGTTCCAGGTAAGTTGCCCGGCTTCTTCGGGCGTACGGGCGAACAGCGGTGTGCCGCGCAGCGGCAGGCTGCCTTCGGCGAACCCCACCACCAGGTCGACTTTTTGGTCTGCCAACAGCTTCTTTGCGGCTTCTTTCACTTGAGCTGCTATTGCTTGCATCCGCAACACCCCGCTTCACTTTCAATTGGTCCCGCTATACCCTTATTGGGTCCAAGCTCTTTGACTTTATCGGTTACTTCTTTGACTAATTCGGCAAAACGGCCGCCTTCTGCCGCCGATACCCAGGAGAAGTTAACCCGGCCTTCGTCCACGCCGACATACTCCAACAGGTCCTTAAGCAGGGCGAATTTTCTGCGGGCCACCAGGTTGCCACTAACATAGTGGCAGTCGCCGGGGTGTCACCCGGAGGTCAGCACGCCGTCAGCACCGTGCCGCAGCGCGCTGATAATGAACAGTGGATTAATCCTGCCGGTGCAGGGTATGCGTACCACCCTGATGTTGGGCGGGTACTGGATACGCCCGATACCGGCCAGGTCGGCGCCGGCATAACTGCACCAGTTACACAAAAATGCTACGATTTTTGGATCGCGTTCCATGTTTCGTTTCCCTCCCCCATCTACAGCGCTTTAATCATGGCTACAAGCTGCTGGTTCGTGCAGCCCTTGACATTGATGGCTCCGCAGCGGCAGGTTGACGCACAGGCGCCGCAGCCCTTGCACAATGCCTCGTTAACCACGGCCACTTTCTTTTCCGGATCCACTTGTACTGCCTTGGCCGGGCAAACCGCTTCGCAATCGCCGCAGCCCGCGCATTTTTTCTCGTTAACAAAGGCGCTTTTGCCTTCCACGGAAATAGACTGTTTCGCCAGTACGGTGCAGGCGCGTCCCACCGCGGCTTTGGCCTGGGAAATGTTCTCCTCCAGGTTTTTGGGCCCGTGGGCCAGTCCGCACATAAACACGCCGTCGGTGCCGAAGTCCACCGGGCGCAGTTTCATGTGGGCCTCCAGGAAGAAACCTTCCTGGTTCAGCGGCACTTTGTAGAACTGGCTGAGTTTGCTGTTGGTATCCCTGTCCGCTACGATGGCGGCGGCCAGACCTACTATGTCCGCGTTGATTTCCACCGGTATGCCCAGCACATGATCGGTTACGGTCACCTTCACGCCATCGGCGCCGGCTTCTACAACAGGTTTGTTGTCGACGCTGTAGCGGATGAAGATAACACCCTTGTTACGGGCTTCCCGGTACATTTCTTCAAAGAAGCCATAGGTCCTGATATCCCGGTACAGTACGAATACGTTGGCATTGGGGTTAAGTTCCTTAACCTTGAGGGCCTGTTTTACGGACTTGGTGCAGCAGATCCGGCTGCAGTACGGACGCTCGGCATCCCGGGAACCAACGCACTGGATGAACACGACGTTTTTGGCGCCGGTTACCTTGCTGTCCTTGGCGGCCAGCAGGCCTTCCAGTTCCAGCAGGGTCATAACGTTTTCGTTCTGACCGTAGAGGTACTCGGCCGGCTTGTATTCATTGGCGCCGATGGCGATAATGGTTACGCCGTGGGGGATCACGTCGCCGTTACTCAGGGTGGTTTCAAAGTTGCCTACAAAGCCGTGCACGTCGGTAATTTCCGTACCGGTATACACTTTGATGTTGGCGTCGGAATTAACCTGGCTCACCAGATCGCTGATGTAAGCGGGGAGGTCTTCGCCTCTCATGCCGAAACGCAGCCGGTTGGCAATGCCGCCCAGCTCGGCGGATTTTTCCACCAGGTAAACTTTATAACCCTGTTTGGAGAGTCTTTGGGCCGCGGTCATGCCGGATACGCCGCCGCCGATGACCAGCGCGTCGTGGTTCATATCCAGGGTCACGCCGTCAATGGGCTCCAAAAGCGACCCTTTGTAAACGGCCATTTTGACCAGGTCTTTGGCCTTGGCGGTGGCCTTCTCAGGCTCCTGCATGTGCACCCAGGAACACTGGTCGCGGATATTGGCCATTTCAAACAGGTTGGGGTTCAAACCGGCTTCCTTGAGGGTTTCCTGGAACATGGGCTCGTGGGTGCGCGGACTGCACGAGGCCACCACAATCCTGTTTAAACCGTACTGTTCGATGGCTTCCTTAATTTGGGCGGAAGTGTCCTGTGAACAAGCATAAAGTTTTTCATCGGCAAATACCACTCCCGGCAGCGTCTTGGCATAAGCCACCACTTCGGGCACGTTGACCACGCTGCCGATGTTGATGCCGCAATGACAGATGAATACGCCGGCCCGGATAATTTCACCGGCTACGTCTTTCTCCGCCGGGTACTCCTTGATTTTGGTCAGGGTGCCGCGCACGTCCGCCAAACCGGCCGCGGAATCGGCCGCGGCGGCGCTGGCCTGCATGACGGTTTCGGGAATATCCCGGGGGCCGCTGAATGCGCCGGCCACAAAGATACCGGGTTTGCTGGTGCCCACACCGGTAAGGCTGGGTGGTTCACAGAAATTAAACTTGTTCAGTTCCAGACCCAGTTTGCCGGCCAGTTCCACCATTCCGGGCGCCGGTTCCAGACCCAGGGAGAGCACCACCAGGTCGAAGTCCTCGGTGGTAATGGTGCCGTCCTCGTTTGAATAACGGATCCGGCAGTTGCCGGTACCGTCCAGGCTATCGGAAACTTCAAACACCCGTGAGCGAATGAACCGGACGCCATTCTCCAGACGGGCACGGTCATAGTACTTCTCAAAATCTTTACCGAAGGTACGCATATCCATGAAGAAGATAGCGGTATCCAGGGGGTACTTGGTATGCTCTTTGGCGATTACGGCTTCCTTGATGGCATACATGCAGCAGACCGAGGAGCAATAGCCGTGATCATTGCGGCAGTTCCTGGAACCGACGCACTGGAGCCACGCAATTTTCTTCGGCTCTTTGCCGTCGGACGGCCTTTGCAGGTGACCGCCGAAGGGGCCCGAAGCACTGAGGATCCGTTCAAATTCAAGGCTGGTTAAAACGTTGGGCAGCTTACCGTAGCCGTAATAGAACAACTGACTGACATCATACTTTTCAAAGCCGGGGCACAGGATGACGGAACCCACTTGCACTTCCAGGGTTTCATCCGGCATTTGGTGATCAATGGCGTTTGCCTGGCACACTTCCAGACATTTGCCGCAGGCCTTGGGTTTTTTGATTTTCAGGCATTTGGTGGCATCGATGGCGTAGGCATTGGGGTAAGCCTGGGCGTACTGCTTATAAATGGCCTTACGCTTATTAAGCCCCTGGTTAAAGGCGTCATCCACTTTAACGGGGCATTCTTCCGCGCAGGAGCCGCAGCCGGTACATTTATCAGGATCAACCAAACGGGCCTTTTTGTTGATGGTAACCTTAAAATTACCAGGTTCGCCTTGAATATCCACCACTTCGGAATTGGTAATGGTCTCGACATTCAAGTGTCTCCCGCACTCAACCAGTTTGGGAGACAGGATGCACATGGAGCAGTCGTTGGTGGGGAAAGTCTTGTCCAGCATGGGCATGGTGCCGCCAATGGCGGGGCTTTTTTCAACCAGGTATACATAGTATCCTGATTCCGCCAGATCAAGGGAAGCCTGGATACCGGCGATGCCTGCGCCAACTACTAAAACGGCTCCAACCTGATCAGGTTTTGTACTCATCTAAGCATCACATCCGTCCTCCTAGTTTCAGGGTAAATAAAAATTACTTCTTCCGCCGGGCCGGGTGCGTGTGACGGGCATTTTTTGCCCCACCGGCCACAAAAAATTTGTTCTCCCCCTACATTTAATTAGTTCGTTGTCCGGCTGTTTAAAGCCGTTCAGCATTAATTGAGTGACCATGATGCCCGGGGCCTGGTTGTCCCCGGGAAAGGCAGCCAATAATGCTGAAAAACAGTGGTAACCGCAGTATTTTGCGAAAAATCTTAATATTATTCGCTATTCCGGGATTATACCACCTTGACCACAGTATAATACCTGCCGGAATTGCTGTCAAATAGCCGGAACAAAGAAATAGCCGCCCGGTGAGCTTAAGGAAGGCGAGTTTAAAGCACCTTCCTTAAGCGGTACGGCAATTCATGGAAATAACCTTAATTTACCTGGAACGGAAAGTCTTGAGGAATGAATCACAATAAATGTCCTTATTCAGCAGGAGATTGGCAGCCGCCACTTCATCCAGCAGGAGATCGTCGTTGACGTCACAAATGGCCGAATCCAGACCGCAAGCCATGGACATGATCAGGAATGTCCGGTTGATCAAATGTCTGTTGGTGCAGCCCTGGGAAGAGTTGCTCAGGCCCATGGTGGTACGCGGGGCCGGATCCGCCAGGGTCTTGATCTGCCGCAGGGTTTCCAGCACTTCAACGCCATGCTCCTGGGCCACGTTGGCCGGCAGCATCAGCGGGTCGATGTACAGGTCTTCCATGGGCACACCGTGCATGTCGCAGTTGACCACGATTTCCATGGCCAGCGCCACCCGGTCGGAAGCGCTCTTGGGTACGCCTTTATCGTTCATGGCCAGGCCGATGATGGCGGCGTTGTATTTGGCGGCCATCGGGATATAGATATCCATCTTCCACTGATCGGCCGTGGTGGAATTAATCATGGCTTTGCCTTTGTGGACCTTCAGACCTGCTTCGATGGCGTCCGGATTGGTGGAGTCAACGCAGCACGGCAGCGGAGCCGCTTCCTGGGCTGTTTTGACCAGCCATTCCATAACCGCCGGTTGATCTTTGGCTTCCACAGTGGGGCCGGTGTTGATGTCGAGGAAACCGGCGCACATTTCATACTGGCGCTTGGCCCAGTACTGGATGGGCTCCGGGTTTTTGTTTAAAATACCTTCCCGGATGTCTTTAAACATCCCGTTGATCCGTTCACCGATAAGGATCATTCTTTTAGCCTCCTTTGCTAATTACAAATTTTCAAGCGGGTGTGTCCCCACTTCAATCGGGGACATTCCCGTTCCCCAAAGGAATTTAATTGGGGACATTCCTCGGACCCGAAAGACAATACCCCAAAGCAGAGGTGTGTCCCCTTTCCTATTTACTTCAGCGGGTGTGTCCCCTTTCCTTAATAGGCGTTGCTCTCCATCATCTTGTCGAAGTGGGCATTAACATGCTTGATGGTTTCGGGGTGGCGCAGGATAAAGATCGAGCCGCCGGCCAGAGCGAACGAAGTGGTGGTGACGACTTCCCACAGGATGGCCCGTTTTGCCAGGGCGCCCCATTCCGGAGATTCTTCGTCCGGGCTCTTGGCTTCCTTGGCTTTCCAGGCTTCCTGGCCCACAAAGCAGATTACCGGCATGGCCAGCATTTTATCGCCCATCAGCGCGCCCATGCGGGCCCGCTCCATGATGGAATAAGCATACTCAATGCCGTAACCCAGCGCGCCTACCAGCGGGTCGATGGCAATGCGGTTGGCGGGCAGGTTCATTTCAGTCATCAGGATATTCAACTGCTTGGCCAGGTTAATGTCCAGCGGGCTGGAGGCGATTACGCTGTGCCCGTTAACCATTGCCGCGGCGGTGATGGTTTTGTAATTTTTCTCGGTGGCGCAGCCAATCAGGCACTGCTTGCCGTTTAAAGCTTCGCCGACTTTTTCCATGACGGCGGCGTCTTTATCTTCCACGCCGCAGCCGATTAACACCAGGGGTACGTCGACAGCGTCGGCCACTGCCTTGGCCGTTGCCGCGCACTCTTCGGGAGACGCGTCCTTGAAGTCGGGGTGCGCGCTCATGAAACGCAGGGCGATCAGGTTGGCGCCGTATTCCACGTTTTTCTTGGCCCAGGCCACCGGATCGGCCAGTACGCCTTCAAAGGGTTTTTTCAAAATGTCGGGCCACTCGGTGGGCTCCATGTCCCATACTTCCAGAGCCAAAACCGGGCGGTTGGGGATTTCACCCTCAAAGTGCAGGAAAGACAGCGAGGTTTCCCCGCCCACCTTGATAGCCTTGGAGCCGGTGCCCAGCTCCATTTCCCCTACTTTGCTGGTCCATTTTTCTTTTGCTATCGTAACAGCCATTGCTTACGCTCCTTTCTACATTAGAAAGCTTGGAGAGGATGTTCGAAAAGTCCGCTTCGAACACTTACTTTCGAACACTTATTAAAGGCGGATGCTCTATATCGCGGTACTAAAGTATGGCGGCTTTCTTTAAAATCTCGTCCACCGCCGCCACCGCGGGAGAATGGTCGGGCAAACTGATCAGCGGTTTGCTCAGCAGGTCGTATTCCATCACCTGTTTATCCGCGGGGATGGTGCCGATTAACTCCAGGCCGGTTTTTTCTATTTCCGGCATTAATGCATCGATGGAACCCTCGTTCACCCTGGAAACCACCAGGTACATTTTCTTGATGTCCAGGCTTAAGTTTTCCACAAGTTCACGAATCCGGCCCGCTGAACGGATGCCGCGCGCCGAGGAATCGCTGGTGATAAAAAGCACGTCCACATTCTGGGTTGTCCGCCTGCTCAGATGCTCCAGTCCGGCTTCGTTATCCATGACCAGGTAAGGGTAATTGTTGCTGAGTTCGGCCACAAAACCACGCAGGATGTTGTTGGCGTAACAATAGCATCCCGCGCCTTCGGGACCTCCCATCACCAAAAGATCGACGTTATCGCCTTCGGCAAGGGATTCGTGCACTTTATAGGCTACGTATTGGTCCTTGGTCATACCCGCCGGCAGCGGATCCAGGTTGTTATAAATCCTGGCCAGAATTTCGGCGATCGTCCCTTCAATTTCCAGGCCCAGCGCTTCATTGAGATTGGCGTTGGCATCGGCGTCCACAGCCAAAATAGTCGTATTTTTTGTTTTGATCAGTTGCCTTATAATCAGCGAGCATAATGTGGTTTTTCCCGTGCCCCCTTTGCCTGCCGCTGCTATGTGAAATGCCATAAGATTAATCCTCCCTTGGCTTGGTTATTAACTGCCGCGATTAAACAGGTTTGCGGACCACACTTGCTCAGTATTTACTAAAACACCTGGATTTACGCACCCCAGCGCTGTTTGATAAAGGACGGGATCCCGCCGGATTCCCTGGGTCCCACCAATACTTCCCAGCCGCTCAGCTCATTAATCTTGCCGCTTAAAACAGCCACGCCGCCGGGGATGATTACTTTGCGGTGCGAAACTTTATCCGCTACGCCGGAGGTGTTCAGCATTTCGGTGATTTTTTCCGGTGTGAATTTGCCCGCTGCCCAGCCGGTCATGACGGAGATGCCGTCGGTGTCCACCGGCAGGATGTAGCCGTTGATCCGTCCGCTTTCCACGTCACCCTGCACGTTGAAGTAGGTGAGGGAGAAGTTGGTGGTCACGAATACCGGATCATCCGGACCCGGAGTGCCTATTTCGTACAGCTTGGATTCCACGGCGATGGGTTTCTGCGGGTCGGTGTAAATGTTCAGGCGCAGTGTGATCAGCGGCAGCAAGTCAGCGGGATCGGTAGAATCAACCACTACGATTCCCGCATACTTGGCGATATAAATGCTGGCGTCCACCACAGCCTGGATGGGATCGGCATTATCGGCAAAGGTAATGGTGGGATAGCCGAACGGACGGAATTTTTTCAGGGCCTGGCGGCGGATTTGGGTTTGGTCGGCCAGAACCTTATTCACTTCCCGGGCGCCGGAATCAAGGAACAGTTTCTTGTAACCGGCTTTTTCCACCAGGGCGGCCAGTTCTTCAAGACCGTTGCCCTTTACCACCAGCGGAGCGTCATATTTTTTGGCCAGTTCAATCATTGCTTCCAGGTTGGAGGCGTTGGCGCCGCAAATCAGCGGGTTATTGGCGCCGGCCACTTCCAGCGCGCTGCCCATGGCGGCGGCATCTTCGCTGACCAGTACCAGCGGGAATTCTGTGTTCTCCTGAACGGTTTTGGCCGCGGCGGCAAACTTGGCGCCGTCTCCGGAAGTGTTGACTACGGCCACCAGGTTAACACTGTGAATCTGACCCACGCGATCGAAAACCAGTTTGTTGATGGCCGCCACTTTGCCGGCGATATCATCGTCGGTGTCCTTGACGGAAATGGCAATGCCCGTGGGATGTTCAAACCGCTTGTCATGACGGAACAGCACGGTTTCGTTCCCCAGCGCCACTTCTTTTTCGCCTTTGCCGATTTTAACCAGAGCCACCGGCGGTGCGGAGGCTGAATCAAGGGCTTCCTTGGCGGCGTCGCTTACATGCGGGCACTGATCCAGGCTGGCTTTACCGCTGGCCAGTTGCATGGCAAACGCCAGGCAGGTCGGTTGGCCGCAGTCCTTGCAGTTGGTTTTTGGAAGCTGTTTAAAAATCTCTAAACCTGTTAAACCCATTACTCCAAACTCCTTTCTCTGAATCCTTGTATACGTTGGGGACATTGGAACGTGTCCCCTATCTTTTAGATGTAATACCGGGACGGTGGGATACCCCCCTGTTGGCGGGGGGTGTCCCCGGTTCAATTAGGGGACATTCCTCTGACCCGAAAGACCTTACCCCAAAGCTGAGGTGTGTCCCCTTACCTTAATGTCCCTGAAACTGCGAAAGGAAATTCACTGTTATCTGTACATTTATTACATCAACGGATCCATAGTCAGCGCCGGGTGGCCTTTCTCCTCGAGGAAAGCCATAATCTCGTCACCGCTGGTACCCACCGACTCGTCCGCGATCTTATCCACGAACTCCTTACCCAGTCCGGCGTTCTCCGCCGCCTCTTCCAGAATCGGGCGCAGCTCCTCTTTCAATGCCTTGGGCATCCACACCAGGCGTCCCAGTCCGCCGTCGGCGGGTACGAACTTGGGCGAGCCCAGGTACGATTTACCGATGCCCATGAAGCCGGGCATCTGCGCGCCGCCGCCGATGGTGCCGGCCAGGGTGGTGAAGGTCATCCCCGAGGGGGTCATGCCGCCGTGTTCGCGGTTAACCACCATGAACCCGTTGCACTCGGGCACCATGGCCAGGATGCACTCGAAGCAGCCGCAGGAGGTCATCGGGTATTCCATGATGGTGTAGAAGTTCACGTTGGTGATGCTGCGCTGCGAATTGTTGAAGCAGAAGTCGTTGAAGGACTGCCACTGGCCTTTCACGGCGTCCAGTTCGCCCTCTTTGGAGATGGGCTGGTTGGAACCGTGGGGGTTGATCTCGTAGGCGGCCTTGGCGTCCAGCCAGCTCACCGCGCCGCAGAGGCCGACCCGCTCGGGGGCGATTACGCATACGTGGGTGGGCGCAAAGCTCTGGCACAGGGTGCAGGAGTAGAAGGTGTCCACTTTCTCGTCCCTGAGCTCTTTGAGCCGGTCGTCGCGCTTTTTGTAGTAGCCCCGGGCGATCTCGCGCATTTCTTTGACTTTTTCTTCGTCGCTGTAGATGGTGACCTGGACCCGGTCAACGATGCTGGAGAATTCGGATTTGAATTTGGCGAACAGGATGTCGCCGATGTGCCTGAGACGGAAGCCTTTGGCATAGGCGTCTTTACTGATCCGGACCCAGACGATGTCGCGCTGGGCGGTGTGCCACAAGCCTTCGCCGTAGTTGGCGAAGTAGTGGATGCGCCGTTCCAGCACGGGCTCGAAGTCTTCCTGCATTTTGCGGCCGTATACGTCCACTACGATGCCCAGGGCCATCCGGCTGCCGGGTTCCACGGTGTCGATGTCGGGGCCGATGACTTCGATTTTGCCGTCTTCGATGGTGTCGTCGCCCATGCGCACCAGTTCGAAGGACGGTGATTTGGTGGCGCCGAATTCGACGTACATGTCTTTTTTGCGGATGGATTCGCCTTCAAAGGCGGGTCCGACGGTGATGGGCACGTCGATGTCGATGGCGGTGATTTTGATGCCGCGCACTTCCAGACAGGTCTGCACGAGCTTGTCGTAGTCGGGTTCGCTGATGAACCAGTCTTTGATTTGTTTGTCTTCGGGCAGTTCCTGGTCGGTGATCACCGGGAAGCCGACGTTGATGGCGCCCATGGCGGCGGCGGTTTTGACCATGTCGTGTTCGCCCAGGTAGAGGATGAAGGCGAGCACCCGGCGCTGCTGGTAGTCACGCTGGGCGTCGTAGGCGCCGGCGGGGATGCCGCCGAACATCATGCCGGCCCGCAGCGCGAAGTTGGCGGCGTGCACCACCTGGGTGAAGTTGCCCAGGGGGAAGGCGATGTAGTCGATACCGAGTTTGACGCCTTCTTCCATCAGTTGTTCAATTATTTCGTCGCATAAGAAGAGCATCAGGCCTTTGGCCATGAGGCTGTCGATGAGTTTCTTGGCGTCTTTGCTGGTTTTGGCCCGGCCTAATATTACTGCTTCGCCGGGGATGGTCCAGTCCACCAGTTTGGTGCCGTACTGGCGCACCACGGGGTCGCCGATGAAGCCGGTCCAGGGCTGCTGGTAGAGCGGTTTTTCGTTGCTGTGTTCGATGTATTTGACGGCTTCGATGATGTCGGCGGCGTACCAGGTGGCTTCGCCCCATTTACGGGCGTTGACGAAGGTCTTTTCTTCTTTGACGGCGTTGCGCAATCTGTTGAGTACCGGCACGCAGTCGCCCAGGGTGCGGATCTCTTCGCCGCTCAGGCACCGGATTACCGGCAGGTAGTAGGCGGTGTCGGGGTAGGCCACGGGCTGGTTCTTGCCGTATTTGCGGATGGCCTGGTTTAAGAGTATTTCCGCGTAGCTGAGCGCGGTGATGGTCCCTTCGTAGGCTTCTTTGAACAGCTTCTTGGGCTCGCTGCCCGGCTGGATGGCTCCTTCAAAGATCTGGTCAAAGTTAATGGCTTCAGACATGCGTATCCTCCTTTCGAACGGTAGTCGGTTTAGTAGTTCTGGCACAGGGGCGTCTCCAAGTCTTCGGAGACTTTCTTGTGCACGCCCAGTTTCCAGGTCCGGTATTCAAGGGCGCTGAGCATCTTCTTGGCTGCTTCAGCGGGATCCATTTCAAACATGAAGTAACCGCCGTATACGTCGCCGGCCACCTGGGTGGTGATGCTGTATATCAGGTCGCTGCCCTCAAGCGGCGGCATGGCGCCTACGTGAGTGGGCACGCCCATGGCCACTACCCAGCAGCCGATGGAGACGGCCTTGCCGCTCATGGCTTCCGGAGCCGAGGCCACGAAGGGCACCTTCGGGGTGTCCACGCCCATTTCGTTGGCCATGTCCATAAGAAGGTCGGAACAGCGGGTGTTGTCCACGCAGGAACCCATGTGGAACACCGGCGGCAGTCCGGTGGTGAGGTTGGCATTGGCGCTGATCCGGGCCAGGAATTTCTTCAGGCCTTCGCCGCAGTACTTGTCAACATTGGCGGGGTCCATATGGCCCAGCTTGGCGCAGCCTTGCATGGCGCAGCCGGTGCCGATGACGAATACATCGTTTTTAAGCATTTCTTCGATAATCTTGGTGTGGCTTTCATCCTGCGGTCTCTTCACGTTGTTGCAGCCCGCGAACAAAGCTACGCCCTTCAATTCACCGTCCGCAATGGCGTCTGTAAGCACTTTGACCGGGTTGTCGGGATTGACGGACCCGAATATTTCGTACAGTGCCTCCAGGCTGAATCCGGCTACTACTCTGTTGGTCAGTTGAGGAATGTGTACCTTGGCCGGGTCTCTGAGTTTAAAGGCTTCAATGGCCATCCGGATAGCCGATTTGGCATCTTCCTTGGCAGTTGGCGCGTTGAACTCCAAGTGTACCGAGCCGGGATGCTTGACCAGGGGCGATGTGGTAATGATCACGGTATGGAAGCACTCGGCCACTGTACGCACCGAGGGCATGATGCACTGCACGTCCACCACCATGCCGTCAATGGCTCCGGTGGCCAGGGCGAATTCCTGGGATGAGAAGGATGTCACAATGGGAACGCCGTGGCGCATGAGCACTTCGTTACCGGTGCAGCAGATACCCATCAACTGGATGCCCTTGGCGCCGGCGGCTTGCGCTTCGCCTTCCATTTCCTTGGCGGCCTGGACGATGATGTCGCTCAGGATGGGGTTATGGCCGTGCAATACGATGTTAACTTTCTCAGGGTTGATAACGCCCATATTGGCTTCGCTGACCACCGGCCTGGGGGTGCCGAACAGGATGTCGGAAATATCGGTGCCCACGTGCATGCCCACGTAGTCGGCCAGGGCCACCTTCAGCGCGCTGAAGATCAGGTTGACCGGGTCGTTGTCCATGCCCACGTGGGCCTGGGTGACCAGATTGGAGATGGTGTTATATACGCCGCTGGGCATTATGTTATGGCTGCGGAACTTCTCCAGACGCCCTTCGGTCACTGTGGTTTTAACCCAGGTGGACTCGCCGAAACCGTCCAAACGGCTGTAGTCGGCCATGGCCGCTTCAGCCAGTTCCAGAGCGATTTGCTTATCTTCTTTACCTTCGGTTTCAATGCCGGCGCGTTTAGCCACTTTATACAGCTTGTCGGTGTCTTTAATCGGGTAATCGGGCGCGTGCCCCTTGACCGACTCGTAAAGAGTGTGGGCCATATGGACGGCGTGCTCGCTGTGGGACGCGGCGCCGGTTAGCAGCATTAAACCGGTGCTGCGGGCGGCGATGGTCCAAGCGCTGGCGCCGCAGATACCGCGGCTGCCCGGGCCTTCATCGGCCTTGATCCGGCAGGGGCCCATCATGCAGAAGCGGCAGCACAGGCCTTTGTAACCGAATTGGCACTGGGGCTGTTGGGCTACAAAACGGTCAAAAGCGGTAATTACACCGCGCTCCTTGGCGATTTCGACCATTTCCAGGACGGCCGGGTCAATAGAACGCTTGATACTTTTCGGATCGACCACTCTGGGTGCGGCCGAAGGCCGGCAGGTATGATTTGGATCTCTAAACCTTGGCATCACTTTAACCTCCTTGGTTATAGATTAAAAACACAATAAGGCGCAGCCGGAATTGCTCCCCCTTTCATTTCCGGCCGTCCCGGGTAAAATTTTACCCCTCCCTTAAAGCAAAGTTCTTCCCCGACTCCCGCAGGAAAGGACCTCCGCTTCAGATACCCCTTAATCAGGGTCATATCTGCGGTAAAAAAAAATACCCTGTTAGTTTTGGTTGTTACCACCCACCTCCCCCCAAATATTCAGGCAAACATTTTGCACCTCGGACATCAGTTCTTTCTCTGCTTCCGGTGTCACAGACGGTTCCATGGCGTTTGCCCACAGTGATTCCGAAAAACTGATAAATCCAATCACGGGATGCTGAGAAAAGCTGTCTATAATAAACTGTTTTTCTTTATCTGAACGGATTTTGTTGGCCACAATGCCGGTTCTTTCTATACCCAGTTCCCCGGCCATTCTGATTACATGCCCGGCGGTGTTGACGCTGTTGCGGCTTGGTTCCACCACCACCAGCATCATATCCACCCCCCGTACGGTACCCCTGGAGAGGTGTTCGATACCGGCGCCCATGTCCATAATCACTGATTCATTTTTGTCCAGCAGCAGCGAGCTCACCAGGGCATTCAGGAAAGTGTTTTCCCGGCAGTAACATTCGGAACCGCCTTTTTTGGGATCGCCCATGCGAAAGAACCTGATATTGCCGAGCTTATAACTGTAATCATCTATAAAATCGTCTAATTCAGGGTTAAGGGTGTAAAATGCGCCGCCGCCCGACTTTTCGCGAATAACATCACGCATTTCCACCACCGGCTTGATATTGGCCGCTTCTTCGGCGGGAATGCCTATAGCCGGAGCCAGGCAAGCGTCCGGATCAGCGTCAATAGCGTATACAGTTGCATTGGTCTGGGACAGGTACTTGGTTATAGCTGCCGCAATGGTTGTTTTGCCGACCCCGCCTTTTCCAGATATGGCTAGCTTCATTGCTGTCACTCCCGGTATTTATTAAGATGCTGCTCCGACGGACAACTGAACGTCAATGAATAACTGGTATTGTATTGAAAATTGGTGCAATTAAATGTCCTGGGGTCTTATGTTCCTGGGGCGGTCAGCCCAATTTCGGCAAAGGAACACTTCTACACGGAACAGCGTTTTCCTGCTTAAACGACATAAGAAATCTGCGCGGGCGCCGATAATTTTGTATTTATTACGGCAGTCTGCGCTGAGTTGGAAAAACTTTTTATATTTTTTTTCGTTTCTGCTAATTCTTTCGACGGAGTAAAAAAGAAATCCTTCTCGCACCAAAAAATATGGACATATGATTGAAAGCACTTTCGATGAATAAATTTTCCCGGACCGGCAACAATAATAATACTCCGCTTTGGTGAGTTCTATCTCTCCCCGTCCGGCCCGAGGGCCGGATTTTTTTTGGCTACTCCAGCCATTGTTTTACCGTTTCGAGCAGCACCTCGAAACGGACGGGTTTTTGCAGGTAACCGTCGCAGCCGGCGCCGATGATTGTTTCCCTGTCCCCTTTCATGGCCATGGCGGTAAGGGCAATGATGGGGATGCCCGAAGTTTCCCGTTCATTTTTTAAAATGCGGGTCACCTGAATGCCGTCAAGATCCGGCATTTGAATATCCATAATAATTAAGTCGGGTTTGTTCCGGCGGGCCAGTTCAATTCCTTCATAACCGCCGGAAGCCTGCAAAGTCCGGTGGCCTTGAGATTCCAGGATGTCATTTACCAGGCGCAGGTTTTTAACATTGTCTTCAACAATTAATATAACTTTTTTCGACAAAGTTAACCATCCCCTCGGTTGATTTTATTAACCGGATTCGGGCCGGGCCGTACGGGGTATGCTGAAATAAAACCTGCTGCCCCGGCCCGGCTTGCTTTCCACCCCGATAGAGCCCCCGTGCATTTCCACCAGCTTTCCGGACAGGGCCAGCCCCAGCCCCGTTCCCTCGTGCCTTCTGGATAAGGAGCCGTCCACCTGGGAAAATTCTTTAAAGAGTTTGTCCATGTCGGATTCATTGATGCCGATGCCGCTGTCCGTAACGCTTACCGTTACGTTGGAACCCTCCAGGGCAGCGGACAACAGCACTTCCCCGCCGCTTTCGGTAAATTTGATCGCGTTGGCCAGCAGGTTGAAAACCACTTGCTTGACTTTGCGCGCATCCGCCACCACCAGGCCGGTGTCTTCATCCAGCGAGATATTCAGGCGGATGTTCTTTTTTAAGGCCTTTTCCCGGAATAATCGCAAGCTCCCTTGCAGCAGTTCCTGAAGGTCGAATTCGCTTAAATCGAGTTCCATGGAACCGGCCTCAATTTTGGACAGGTCCAAAATATCATTAATCAGGGCCAGCAAGTGTTCACCGCTTTCCCGGATATCTTTAACATACTCCTGCTGGCGCGGATTAAGCTCACCGAAAAGCTGCCTTTCCAGCAGTTCCGAAAAGCCTATCACGGAGTTGAGCGGCGTTCTTAATTCATGGCTCATGTTAGTGAGGAATTCACTTTTAGCCCGGTTGGCCTGTTCCAGTTCACGGTTCTTTTTCTCAATTTCCTTTTGTCTCACCGCCAGTTGCCGGGAAAGTGTTTTCAGGTTTTCAAACTGTTTTATGCCGTACAGGCAGATGCCCAATTGTACCGATACCCTTTTTAGAAAAGCCCTGTCCACGGGTCCGGTTTCCCTGTCCGTGCCCAGGAGCAGCAACCCCTGCAGCCAGTTCTGGTAAAAAACCGGAGCTACAGCCGTACCGGAGTGGTCAAGCAGAACTTTAACATTTAAGCCGGCCAGGAGTGTGGCCGCTTTTTCCCGGGGAATAATTTGAGTTGTTTTTTTCATGAGCAGCTCTGCAAATTGATTGCTCTGTAAACTTACTGATTGAGGCATCAGCCCTGTGTCCACATTGCGGGATGCAATCGGCTTAAAGGATTTGGACCTTTCGTCATAGGCCAGGTAAACTCCGGCTTGGTAAGCCTGGCGCTTGGCCAGAAGTTCAAGAAGTTCCTCAAATACGGCATCCCGGTTATGATTGCCGGTAAATATGGACATGGCCTCGGTCATGGTGCGTTCGTTAAGCGCTTGTTTCTGACGGGCGAACTCAATTTTTTTGCGGTCTGTGATATCCCGGGCGATACCTTCCATGGCCACAACCTGACCGTCCCGGTCCCTGATGGGCAAGTTGCGTTGTTCGGTCCAAATGATTTTGCCGTTTTTGCCTACCCAGCGAACTTCTTTAGGCTCTGTGAAATCATCACCGGCGTTTGCCAATTGCTGCTGCGGCATCCGGTCGTCGGGATGAACGATATGATCAAGCAAATCCGGATTCCGGTAGTATTCCCCGGGGGTGTAGCCGGTCATTTGTTCCACGGTGGGACTCACATATTCAAAGCGGTGCTCGGGAACCAGGTTGATCCGGTAGATAACATCAGGCGCGTTTTCCGCCAGGCGCCGGTAACGGCTTTCACTTTCCTGCAGCGCCTCGGAATCTTTCATATGCCGGATGGCTGAAGCAATGTGCCTGCCGGCCAGTTCCAAAAAAGGCATGTCGTCATGGGTGACCAGGTTTTTTTGCCTGCCGTTTAACTGCAAAAGCCCGATGTTTTCCCCGTCATCTTTTATGGGTACCAGTACGATGGTTTCAAAACCTTGGCGGACACAGGTCAGCCGCCATGGTCCTTCCAACTGCAAAGGCCCTTTTTCGTCTTCTTTGAGTCCGGATGCGGAACCGGTGAGAAAACTGCCGTACGGCGTTGTATATTTACTGTCCACCCGGTCCAGTAACTTGTTTTTCAATGTCATGCCGCAGAAGCATTCCAGGATTACCTGACCGTCTGCACCTTTCACCGGGCCGTCTTCGTTAATTTTGCAAAGCGAATTTTCATGCTCAATAAACTGATCGGAAAATCCATATTGAGTATAATAGGTGAAATCACTGCCGTTTGCCATCCTGACGGCGGCGGCCTGGCACCCGGTGACCCGGGTTAGAATGCCCAGGATGTTTTGCAGCGCCTGTTTGAGGTTTGCAAAGTTGGCCAACTCGGCCAGCATGGCCAGCTCAGTTTCCTGTCTTGCTTCGTTTTTCTTCCGGTCGGTAATTTCCAGGTGCGAGATGACCGCGCCCCCCGTCCGGCCGGACAGAGGAGTGGCGTGCAGCATGTACCACCGCTTTTCCGAATCGGCGTGACAGGGGTACTCCATTGAATACTGCGTTATCTTACCCTCCAGAACGCCTGTAATGCCGGTCAAGGCATCCCGGGCGTACTGATCCCCGTCCCGGGCTCCCCTGGCGCAAATTTCCAGGTAATTCATCTCTTTGGCAACAAGGGTAGCGGCATTGGCGCCGTTTTGCAGTCCAAACTGCTTCCAGGCATCGTTAACCGCCGTAATGTTACCGCCGCTGTCAACCACGGCTATATGCGCTGTCAGGGAGTTGAGAACAGCAAGGTTGAATTCCCTGCTTTCCCTTAACCTCACCAGGGCCTGTTTGCGCTCTTCTTCCACCCGGACAGCGGACGCAATGATACCCATGATCTTGAGATCGCCCGATGACGGGGCATAATCCCGCCGGTAAACCACGCACAGCGCTCCGATACAGTTTTGCCCCATTTTGACCGGATGACCGATATAAGTTTGCAGTCCAAAAGCGGTTACATTGGGATCGGTGCCGGCGTATGCGGTGGACTGAAGGTTTCGTAATACCATGGCCTCATCCCCGCCCCGGAGAATCACATCGTAGCATATATGGCCGTCGGGAATATCCACGGATTTATATTCGGGCGGAGTGTTCCAGCGGCCCGCCGAATGAAGCGCGCCCCGGTCCAAACGGTTGTATGCGGCGGAGGAAGCGCCCATTAATTCCCCGCATAAGGCGGTGAGACGGTTGATGTTTTCATTGGGGTTGCTGCTGAAGCCGAGAAAACAGTCGTTAATCTTGGACATGCGCTCCTCTTCCCGGGTGCGGCGAATGGCCAGGGCGTAAAGTGAGGACAATCTTTCCACAAGTTCAAGGTCGCGGTTGGTGTAATCGCGCTCCGAATTGGCCAGGCAGACAATACCCATCAGCCGTTCGCCCAACAAGGCGGGGGTGGAAAGCAGACGTTTGATGGGGATGTGCCCTTCGGGCACGCCGGCGGACCGGGGGTCGCCCGCAGGGTCATTGGTTAACAGGGATTGTTTATGCTCAATTACCCAACCGTACAATCCGCTGAACTTTTTAAAAACTTTATTTTTATCGGGAACCTGGCAGATATCCCAGACGTCCCTGGTCATGGTGGGTGAGATCAGGTGCCCCTTTTGCTGGTCGATGTAGCCTACAAAACCAAACTGACTCCCCGTGAGTCGTTTGCCAAGCTCCAACACCAGACCGGTTTGCCCTTCTATGGAATCGGAATTAACCAGCGCATTGGCCAGCTCAGCCAGGGCGGCGTTAGCTTCGGCCTCCCAGGTCAAAGCCGCCTGGGTTTGTTTGAATCCGGTTACGTCCCTGATTGACTCTATTGCTCCCACCACGTTGCCGGAGCCGTCATAAAGCGGTGATGCCTTGAGCCACAAGTGCATGCCCTGTCCGTTATTCATCATCGGGGCGAATGCCTCGGAGTACAAAACATCCCCATTGCGGGAAACATTGTGGTATCGCTTCTCTAATTGCTCCCGGCCGATCCACAGCAGGTCAAGCAGCGCCGGTTTCCGTTCACCGTAAAAGGGCACGGAATAGGCGTAATCACCCTGACCGACAATATCAAGTTTGGAAATGCCGGTCATTTCCTCCATGGCCCTGTTCCAGGCGATTACCTTTTTCTCCCGGTTAACCGCAAAGGTGGCATCGGGGAGAAACTCGATTATGTCCATCATTTGCCGGCGGGCGGCAGCGATCTTTTCTTCGGTCTGTTTCCGTTTTGTAATATCTCTGATGATGCTCAGTAATACCTGGTTGTGGCCATAGGAGATCCTTTGTGAATTCACTTCCACCGGGAAAACGGTACCGTCCCGGCGCCGGTGCAGGGTTTCAAAAAGGATTCCTTCCCGGAAGGCCAGCTGCATCTGGGAGTCCACTTGGGCGGAAGTACCGGATTCACGCAGGTCCTTGATGTTCATTCGCAGCAATTCATCGCGGCTATAACCATAGCTTTCCTCAGCCGCCCGGTTGGCTTCCAGGATTGTGCCGTCCATACCGATGAACATTATAATGTTTCCGATGTTGTGGGAGAGACTGCCCTGTTCCCCTTGCTCTATGACCGGTTGTTCTTGATTGTACCGGAACGTCTTGTTAATGGCCAAGCCGATCCCGCCTTTCCAGAACCGTGGTTCAAACTATTTGTTGTTTCAATCGGATAGAAACTGTAGTTTGAGAACTTTTCTGAGATAAACAACAATAATCCTGCTTTTTTTCAACCAGGCAATTTAAAAAAACAAAACCCGGCGTTTGGCCGGGTGTTTATCGAATTGCTTCTTTCTCATGAGTATCAAGGCGATTATCTATACGTTTGATATCAGCCCAAATAGCATCAAGTTGAGCAAAGATTCTCTTATGGGTTGTACGGTTGATAGCCCTTAGATCGTTAAGACCGGCTTCAATGACGGTAAATCGCTGATTGGTTTCAGCATGGAATGCTGAAAGTCGTTGATTGGTTTCAGCAAATCGTTGATTGGTTTCAGCTCGGAATGATGTAAACTGCTGGTTGGTTTCAGCAAATCGTTGATTGGTTTCAGCTCGGAATGATGTAAACTGCTGGTTGGTTTCAGCAAATCGTTGATTGGTTTCAGTTTGAAATGCTGCAAGCCGCTGATTGGTTTCAGCAATTTGTTGAATGGTCTCAGTAAACCGTTGATTGGTTTCAGCTTGGAATGCTGTAAGCCGCTGATTGGTTTCCTGTTGTCCAGTTTCCAATGTGGAAAGTCTTTCGTTAACCGGTTGTAATTCCTCTTGAACGATGGCCCTGAATTCTTGTCTGAAAGACTGCATTTCATCCTGGACAATGGACCTGACTTCTTGTCTGACGGTCTGCATTTCTTCCTGAATAACAGAGCGCACCATATTAACCAGTTCATTATTATCCGGCATAACCATCCCCTCCTATTCTCATCATTACTGAAGATGAGAGAACCAATTAAGAAGGTTAAATTTACATCTACTATATCAGAACATTTGTTCTTATGCAACTACAATCTATGGGCACGTGGACTGGTATAAAAAATATACTCCAAAAGGAGTATATTATAAATGGTGCGGCAGAAGGGACTTGAACCCCCACAGGCGTTACGCCCATAAGAACCTGAATCTTACGCGTCTGCCAATTCCGCCACTGCCGCATGTATTTGGTTGGCGCGGTCTCTAAATCCGCGCAAAAACAATGTTAACATACAAGGATTGCGTTGTCAACATCCTTATTCCGGTAATGATCGGGAAACTTGCCGCCATGGTGGAAAACAAACAGCAACGTCAGAGTAAGGGGACATACTTCAACTTATTGGTCACCCAAAAGAGCTGAGATGTCCCCCACTGAGCATGGTTGCAAACACTTACTTGGAACTAGGCCACGTTATCTACTTTGGCAATGGCCCCGGCGGGACAAGCCCTGAAACATCTGCCGCAGCGGGTACAGTTATCCGCGTTGATGGCGTAACTCACACCTTCATCAACATAGATGCCGTTATCCCGGCACTCCAGTTCACATGCGGCGCAGGCCATGCATAACTCAGGATTCAGAGCGTAACTGAATTTAAATTTTTTCTTTTCGGCCAATGTAATCCCCTCCCTGATAATCAAAACTTTACGAACAATGTTCTACATAAAAAAAATAAAATCCTGCCACATTATAATAAGAAGATAAATATTTCCGGCTCCGTTCTTATTTGATTCTGAGCCATACATTACCTGGAAGGAGGAGTTTTTTTGGCTACACAAATTAAAGGCGTATCCGCGCGCCGGTTCCCCGGTTACCGTCCGGTGTGGGAAATGGGTAAAGCCGCCCAGATAAAAAGAAGGCAGCGGGTTACCGGTGAAAACCGGCCCAGCACATAAACGCTTGTTAGAATTGTTAAAAGCCGCAGGCTGCTATGTAAAAGCAGCCTGCGGCATTAAGGTTGGTGGAGGGGGCAGGATTCGAACCTGCGAAGGCGTCGCCGGCAGATTTACAGTCTGCTCCCTTTGGCCACTCGGGAACCCCTCCATTGGTGACCCCACCGGGATTCGAACCCGGGTTACCGCCGTGAAAGGGCGGTGTCTTAGGCCACTTGACCATGGGGCCATACTCTGGTCGGGATGGAGGGATTTGAACCCCCGGCCTCTTGCTCCCAAGGCAAGCGCGCTAGCCAAACTGCGCTACATCCCGAAGTGTAAACGCAATCTATAGTCTACCGTAAACGCAGTTCAAAGTCAAGGTGTTGAAATTGACTAAATTTAACATCTTTTATTTAAAGTTTAAAGAATATCCCTGATGATTTGGGATAGTTGAAAGGCGTTCCGGCATTCCCGGACACTGCCGCAATACGGCGCGTATGAATCCATGATACAATCACCGGCCTGCCATTTTTCCCCGGGCAGCGGGTTTAGCCAGATGACCCGCCGGCACAAGCCGGCGATGGACCGGAATATGTCCGCTCCGTCGGGCTGCCAGTTGTTCCGGGCGTCACCCAGGATAATGACCGTTGTGCGTGGGGTCAGCACTTCCCGGTACCGGTTGCGGAAGCACTCCCATACCTGTCCGTAATGGCTGAACCCGGTCAGGGATATGGGGGTCTCCCGCAGAATTTTCCGGGCGGACACGGTCCATGAGTTAACTGGATTATTAATCAAACCGGTGACTTCAGCCACTTGATCCACAAAGGCGAAGGAACGCAGGTCCTTGAACCGGCGGCGCAGGGCGGTGAGAAGCTGCAAAAAGAATTCGCTGTACGGGGCAACGGAACCGGACAGGTCGCACAGAGTGACGATGAGCGGTCTGGAAAGTACCCGGCGCTCTTTTTTCAGCACCAGGGGCACGCCGCCGCAAGCCACTGCTTTCCTTGCCGTCCGCTGCATGTCCACGGTGCCCGACAGTGACGGTTTTTTTCTGTATCCCCGCCGGACGGCCAGTTTTTTACCCAGGGCTTCCAGCAGTTTATATATTTCAGCCAATTGTTCCGGGTTTGCGGCGGCTAAATCCATATATCGCAGGTTGCTGGGTAAAGGCTGCGTACCAAAGGGTTGCCGGGGATTTGTCAGGGCCGGGGCGCCGGGCGCTTCTTCCCTGTTTGCGGGGTTGGCGGCGGTTTTATTGCCGCCTGACGTACCGCGTTGGGCGCCGGTTCCTGTGCCCCCCGTACCGCGCCGCGCCGGGGCCGCGGCCTGGTTCGCGATTTCCCGCCGGATGGAGTTTTTCAGGTCTTCAAGGCGCCCGGCGAAGGCGTCGCCCGGCAAATGAGGCGGGTTCGCCAGTATCGTCTCCGGGTCCAACCCGCAGGGGATAATTTCATTGTGGGTTATTGTTTCCTGCAAGCGGTGGCTGAGCAGCCCGGTCAGGTATTTCCGGCTTTGCTTGTCCTTGGCCAGGGTGCACAGGGCTGCCGAGAGCATGTCTTCCCGGCTGAAGTCTACTACCCGGAGCGCTTTAAAAAAGTCGATTATTTCTTCATTTGATACCGGCCAGCCCGAGTGCCGCAGGGCAGCGGCGATTTCAATCATTGTAACCAACATGATGCATCACCGTGGCCATAAAACTGTTCATAGCAGCAAAAGTACCCGTCAGAGTTTCCATAACCGCTCCGCCGTCCCCGAGGAAAATTTTGCGCTCAAGGGACAATGTCAGCTTTTTTACGTCATAAACGGCGTGAAAGGAGTCTGCAGTCAGCGAGAACAGGGTAAACCCGGTCTCTTTGACAAAACCCAGTTCGCCGGTCAGGTAATCCGGCTGCAAAACAAGGTTCTCGGCCCGGTGGGTAACTGTCAGGCCTTCCAGGCCCAAAACGCTGCTCAGCATCTCCAGCAGGCCGTTGCCCAAATGTGCCGGGTCGGACAATTCAACCCGGCATAGAATTTCCCGGCGGTCGGGTTCCTCCTGGAAGGAAATCCGGCTGTCATTGCTGAAAACAATGTTAAAACAGTTGGATTCCCGGCAGTATGAGGTCGGCGCGGGCCGGCGGTTGATTAGCTTAACCCAGTCCGCGCCGGAGATTGTTTTGTGGGTTTGGATCAGCGGCCCGAAAACCCTGGGTGCGGGCGGGACAGCTGTAAATTCGGGACTTAACGGTTCCAGCATTTTACGCAGCGAGATCCTGTCCACGCATTCCTGGCAGTTGAATTGACTGTCCCGGGAATGGGTGCTGAATTTAATTTTGGCCACCATAACGCCGCCTTGTACGGCCAGTTCAGTCCGGGCAACCACGGCCACGTTTCTGGAGCGCCACTCGGTAAGGTTAACGCCCAACAATTCGCCGCGCTCCAGGTCCAGGTGGCTCACTTCGTGTAAATTGGGAAGCAGTTCCGCCAGAGGTCTGCTCATGGCCGTGACGATCATTTTAAAATCCGCCGCCGGTTCATACAATTGGCCGGCTGTGCTGACCGGCTGGACTGAAAAAAGCAATGGGATCGCTTCTTCAGCTATGGCAGCCGATGTAATGTTAAATAGCAAGTAGTTTTCCGTTATTTGCATTTCCAAACCGGAAATTTTGATCCTGTCCCCGGCGGCCCACATTTCCGGGCTTCCGGCGTACCGGGTCAGGAATCTGTTTTTTAAATCCACATTGCGGCACAGGATTTCTATTTGCATTCACCAGTCTCCTCGTTGCACGCTGTTTAATTGATTTTATCATGCGGGAGAGTTGACATGAGCATAGAAAAGAAAAATTTTTTTTCCAGTATCGAAAATGTGATGAACGGTTTGATGAAACAACAATACCTGGTCAAGCGAAACACCGCCACCACTGTTTTTTTGTCCGGGCGCCTGGGCAAGCCGCTTTTGGTGGAAGGACCCGCCGGAGTGGGCAAAACAGCCCTGGCCGGCGCCATAGCGGGCGCGCTGGAAACGGAAATCATCCGGTTGCAGTGTTACCCCGGCCTTGACGAAAGCAAGACGCTTTATGAATGGAATTATCAGAAGCAGCTGCTGCAGGTCCAGGTGCCTGGTAACGAGGCTGATCTATTCGGCCCGGAATTTATGCTGGAACGGCCGCTGCTGAAGGCTTTCCGGTCCCGCGACCCGGTGGTGCTGCTGGTGGATGAGATTGACAAGAGCGAAGAGGAACTGGAGAGTTTTCTTCTGGAAGCGCTGTCTGATTTTCAGGTCACCATACCCGAGTTCGGTACGGTAACGGCGAACCACAGGCCTTACGTGGTGATTACCAGCAACCGGATGCGGGAACTTAGCGACGCTTTAAAGAGAAGGTGCCTGTACCTTTATATTGATTATCCGGACGAGGAATTGGAACGGGCGGTTATCAACCTGCGGCTTCCCGGTATCACGGAGCGCCTGACCGCCGACATTGTGCGTTTTGTCCAGCAGCTGCGCCGGCTGAAGCTGAAAAAAGCGCCCAGCATTGCGGAGTCCCTGGACTGGGCCAGGACCCTGCTTTTGCTCGGGCGCGACAGTATTGACCCTGGTCTGGTGCGGGAAACCTTAAATGTGTTGCTTAAGTATGAGGACGATATCAAGGCGGCCGAAAAAGAAATTCCGGCCATGGTTAAATCCGGCGCCGCCGGCGAAAAAGAAGAGCCCGGGGGTGTCCGCGAACGAACCGTCACCGGCGGTAACCAAAATCCGGATTTGTCCCGGTTTGATTTTTAAAATTAACCGGGCAGTATTTTAACGATTACTTTTCTTTTCCGGGGGCCGTCGAATTCGCAGAAAAAGATTTTCTGCCACGTGCCCAGCATCAATCTGCCTGCGGTCACAGGCACTATCTTTTCCGGCCCGGTCAACAGGGTTTTAATATGGGCCGCGGAGTTGCCTTCGGTATGCCGGTATCCGTTGTTCCAGGGCACAAGGCTGCCAAGCTGCGTCAGGATGTCTTCCGCCACGCTGGGGTCGGCGCCCTCGTTAATGGTTACGGCGGCGGTGGTATGCGGCACGTAAACAAGGCACACACCTTCTTTGACGCCGCTGCGGGATAAAAATTCATTTACTCCCGGTGTGATGTCAACGAACTGTTCCCTGCGGGAAGTGTTCACCTCTAAAACATGCAGGTGATTATCCATAAGCTCTCCCCTCGTTATAAGCCGGTGGTGGTACCTTCTGCTCACTGACTCGGCCTTAGCTATTCAAAAAGTATAACCCGCCCTTTGGGCAGGTTATCTTTAAAAAGGGTTTAACCGGTATTATAAGCTCTGAGCGGCCCGGAAACCGAGGTTGAAAGTCAGGATTTCCAGTTTCACCGACAGGTCTACGTTGCGGGTTTCAATATGCTCCGGCACGTTCAAGGCCACCGGCGCAAAGTTCAGGATCGCTTCCACCCCGTTATTGATCATAATGTCCGCCACTTCCTGGGCACCTCTGATGGGTACGGCAATGATGCCGATGCGGATATTTTCGCTCTTTGCTGTTTCAGGGAAGCTGTCCAGGGGCAGCACTTCCAGATGTCCGATTTTTTTCCCGACCTTGGTGGGATCGTTATCGAAGACAGCGGATATATAAAAACCTCTGACGTTAAAACCGTGGTAGGTGCAAAGGGCGAAACCAAGATTTCCCGCACCGACAATGGCCAGCGACCAGGTTTGATCCAATCCTAAAATCTTCAGGGTATACTTCATCAAGTCCTTGACGTTATAACCCACACCCCGGGTGCCAAATTCGCCGAAATAAGCCAGATCCTTACGCACCTGAGCAGGGCTTACTCCCACTCCTTCCGCAATTTCACCGGAAGAAACTGTTGTGATGCCGTTTCTGTCTAACCGCTCCAGGAATCTTGAATAAATGGAAAGCCTGGTTACCGTAGCCTCCGGCACCCTTAAAGTTTTCAAAAAATCCGCCTCCTACTCCTATTCTCTATAAAATAACCAAACTTATCCCGGGTAGTTAAGTGAAAATTATAACTTTTTTTAACGACTTTGCTATACTTGACCAGGTTGTTAAAAAAGCATAGTTACAAAATTCACATGCCCTTATTATATATATCATTTAGCCTTAATGCTGTCAAATGGCTTTTTCCAATTGGCTGTTTTTTTTGCTTAAACGGGCTTTTTGCCGGGTTGAGCGCCTTTTTTCTCCGGCTATCGTGACGTTAATTCTTTAGCTTTTTAAAGGCCGAGCGGGCGGCTTCGATGGTGTGGTCAATTTGCCGGTCGGTATGGGCCAACGACATGAACGCGGCTTCAAACTGAGCCGGCGCCAGGTAAACTCCCTCTTCCAGCATGGCGCGGAAGAAGGCGCCAAACATGGCGGTATCCGCCCGGGTAGCCGTTTCGTAATCTGTGACGGGGTCCGGGGTGAAAAAAGTGCAGAGCATGGAACCCGCCCGGTTGAAAGTCAGCTCCAGTCCCGCTTCCATGGCGGCTTCCCGTAGACCGGAGTCCAGACGGGCCGATTTGGTTTCCAGTTCTTCGTATACGCCGGGTTTTTGCAGTTCTTTCAGGGTGGCGATGCCCGCTGAAACGGCCAGGGGGTTGCCCGACAGGGTGCCGGCCTGGTAAATGGGACCGGAGGGGGCCACCCGGGACATGATTTCCCGTTTGCCGCCGTATGCGCCCACCGGCAGACCGCCGCCGATAACCTTGCCCAGGCAGGTTAAATCCGGTTCGATGTTGTAGCGAACCTGGGCGCCGCCGTAAGCCAGCCGGAAGCCGGTCATCACTTCATCAAATATCAGCAGCGCGCCGTACCGGCGGGTTAATTCCCGCACGCCCGCCAAAAATCCGGGCACCGGGGGCACCAGGCCCATGTTGCCGGGCACCGGTTCCAGGATCACCGCCGCTATTTCTTCACCGGCGGCGGCAAAAATTTCTTCCACGGCGTCCAGGTTATTGAAAGGGGCGACAATAGTGTTTTCCGCCGTGCCCGGGGGGACGCCCGGGCTGGTGGGCACTCCCAGGGTCAGGGCGCCGGAACCGGCTTTAATTAGAAGGAAATCAGCGTGACCGTGATAACAACCGGCAAACTTGATTATTTTATGCCGTCCGGTGTAGCCGCGGGCCACCCTGATGGCGCTCATGGTGGCTTCGGTGCCGGAATTGACCAGACGCACCATGTCCATTGCCGGCAGCGCATCCACAATCAAGCGGGCCAGCTCTGTTTCACGCTCCGTAGGCGCGCCGAAACTGGTGCCGGTCTCCAAACAGTCCTTAAGGGCTTCGGTTACCGCCGGGTGGCGGTGCCCCAGGATTAACGGTCCCCAGGAGCCCACGTAGTCTATATAAGAGTTGCCGTCGGCGTCGTATATCAGCGCTCCATCCCCTTTTTCAATGTACACCGGGGTGGCGCCCACCGGCTTAAATGCGCGCACCGGGCTGTTAACGCCGCCCGGGATCAGTTCGCAGGCCTCGGCATACAACCGTTCCGATTTTTTATAACCTTTATGTTGATGCATTATGTTCACCGACCTTCTTCCATAAAATACTTCATACTGCTTTTTTTCAGTTCCCTGGTACTGAACAGCAGCCTGTAGTTTTCAATGCCGGTTTCGGCCGCCAGCAGGGCGGCTGTTTTTTCACAGTCCGCGCGGGTTTGACCGTGCAAAACGGTAAAGATGGTGTAGGGCCAGTCCGGCCGGCGCGGCCGTTGATAACAATGGGATACCTGTTCATAGCCCGCCATAATCCGGCCCACCTCGGGCGCTCTGTCGTCGGGGACATCCCATACCACCATGGCGTTGGCTGTAAAACCCAGGTCCTGGTGCTTTAAAGCGGCGCCAAAACGGCGGATTATCCCCCGCTTAATCATATCCTTAACGGCGTTAATCAATTCTTCCTCGGATAGCCCCACCCGCCCGGCTATCTCCAGGTAAGGCCTTTCCACCAGCGGCAGACCGGCCTGCAGTTCCCTGACTATTTTAATCTCCAGGTCGCTTAACATGAAGAACTCTCCTGACTACTGACTCCTGAGTCCTGTTTTTATAGTTCAAAATTTACCCGTACTTTGAACAGGTTTATTGCCGGCAGATCTATCATTTGTTGGATTCCGGTCGACCGGCGGATCTCAGCCAATATTTCGTTCAGTTTGTCTTCGGATTCCGCCAGCAGGGTGAACCACATGTTGTAATCGTGGTTGCGCAGGTAGTTGTGGGTTACGCCGGGGTAGTTGTTGATGATGTCCGCCACCCGTTCGATATCCTCCGGGGGTACCCGCAGGGCGCACAGGGTGCCGGTGTAACCCAGCTTACGGGAGTTGAACAGCCCCCCCAGACGGCGGATTATACCCCGCTCCTGCATACCCCCGATCCGTTTCAGCACTTCCCCTTCGGATATGCCCAGTGATGCGGCGATTTGCAGGTATGGTCTTTCCACCAGCGGAAAACCGGACTGGATGATTTGCAATATTCTTCTGTCGACGCTATCCAGGCTCATTGCTGAATGACCTTTCCTTCCCGGTACAGGCACCATGGTTCCTCGGCCATGTAATCACCGTGGTAGAAGTAAGCCCTGGCCCGGCAGCCGCCGCAAATTCTTTTATACTCGCATTTGCCGCATCCGCCGTCGTAATCCATGGTACGCAGTTTGTTTAACACTTCGTTTTCCCGCCAGATTTGCCCGAAAGGTATCCGGCGCACGTTGCCCAGGGGGATATCCAGGTAAGCGCAGGGCTGCACATCTCCTTTGGGACTGATGATGCAGTAGGCGGTTCCCGCCAGACAGCCGCGGGTAAAGCGGACGTCCACCCCCAGTTGACGGGCTATGCGCATGAACTGGGGTGCGCAGGTGGGTTTAAGTTCGATGTCCACCTGGCTTTGTTTTTTAATGATCCGCTCCAGCAGTTCTTCGTATTCCCTGGCGCGTAAGGTCTCTGTTTCAATATTTACAGCCCGGCCCGTGGGGACCATAAAAAAGATATGGTGACCGCGGGCGCCCAGTTTCGTGGACAGGTCGGTAAGGTCGTTTATTTCCCCGCTGTTCCAGTCCATCACGGTGGTGTGTACCTGGAATGGCAGTCCCGCCTCCCGGCAGGCCCGCATGCCTTCCACGGCGCTCTCCCAGGCCCCGGACGAGGAGCGAAAATCGTCATGCCGCCGGGGGTCGGTGCTGTCCAGGCTGATGCCCACCGCCATAGCCCCCGCTTCTTTGAGCTTGCGGGCGGCTTCCGGGGTGATCAGGGTGCCGTTTGAACCCAGCACCGGCCTTAGCCCTTTTGCGGCGGCGTGCTCAATGAGCTGGTAAATGTCGTTTCTCATCAATGGTTCGCCGCCGCTGAAAATCATAATTTTAAAACCGGCGCCGGCAATTTCATCGATTAAATTAATGCCCTCGGCAGTGTTTAATTCCTCTTCCGCCCTGGCTCCGGAATCTCTGTAGCAGTGTTTGCAGTACAGGTTGCACGCGTTGGTGGTGTTCCACGATACCAGCATACCGCCACCCCCGTTCGTTTGTCGGTTAATCTTGCAGCCACCGGGCCGCGTCCGCCGCATGATAGGTGATGATGATGTCGGCCCCGGCCCGTTTCAGGCCGGTAAGCATTTCCATGGTTACCTTTTGCTCATCAATCCAGCCCATTTGGGCGGCGGCTTTGATCATGGCGTATTCACCGCTGACGTTGTAGGCCGCCACGGGGAGCTCAAAATTTTCCCGCACCGCGGCAATGATGTCCATATATGCCAAGGCGGGTTTGACGATCAGTATATCCGCTCCTTCGGCGACATCCTGCTGGGCTTCACGCAGGGCTTCCCGTACATTGGGCGGGTCCATCTGGTATGTTTTGCGATCACCGAATTGGGGTGCCGAACCGGCCGCTTCCCGGAAAGGGCCATAGAAGGCCGAAGAATACTTGACGCTGTAAGACATGACCGGTATTCCGGCATAGCCGTTTTCGTCAAGGGATTCCCTGATGGCCTGCACCCGTCCGTCCATCATATCGGAGGGGGCAACCATGTCGGCGCCGCTCTGGGCATGGGACAGGGCGGTGCGGGCCAAAAGCTCCAGGGTGGGGTCGTTAAGCACTTCTCCGTCGTGCACAATGCCGCAGTGGCCGTGGTCGGTGTACTCGCAGAGGCACACGTCGGTAACCACCAGCAGTTCCGGGTACTTGTCCTTGACGGTCCGCACCGCGTTCTGGATGACCCCGTTGGGGTCGTAAGCGCCGCTGCCCACGGCGTCCTTGGTTTCGGGGATACCGAACAGCAAAATACCCGGAATGTCCATTTGCACCGCTTTTTCCACTTCCGGCAGCAGCAGGTCCAAAGACAGATTATATACGCCGGGCATAGATTGCACCGGTTTTTTGATGTCCCGGCCGGCGGTGACAAAGAGCGGGTAAATCAGGTCGTCCACCCGCAGGTGGTGTTCCCGCACCAGCCGGCGCATATTGGCGCTGCCGCGCAGGCGCCGGGGCCTGGTTATCGGATAGTACATTTCACTCAACCTCCCGAGGCATGCGTTCTAAGTGTGGTTACACTGTCCCGGCTCGCTCATGGCTCCCGCGCCGACGGCGCCAGCGGCTTGCTTCGGGCTCAACCGGACCGCCCCAAATTTCGACGTCCTGCCTGCCTGTGCCCCCGAGGGTATGCCCGGAACGGGTATCTCGGTTGGGGCTGGCGCGCACATCCTATGCGCGCCTCCCGGTTGCGCTCCCGCGCTGCGCCGGGCGCCGTTACCGGCGCTCCCGCAAATCGCTCGCCTGGACAGGTGCAACCACGTGGCAAAGGTTTAAAGCCGGGGGAAGCAGAAGAACCGTCCCCTTGCTTCTTATTCCTGCTTTATTTCCCCGTCGGTCAGGTAGCAGGCGGGGTCCGGGGCCCAGAAGTCGCCGTATACCGCCTCGGCCCGGGCTCTGAAGTTGCCGTTGCACATGGACAGCCAGCGACATGAGGCGCAGCGCCCGGTAAGCAGGGGCTTGCGGTCCTTCAGCCCGCGCAGGACCGGCTGGCCGGTATCCTGCCATATTTCAGAGAATGGCCTTTCCCGCACGTTGCCCAGCAGATGGCCGCGAGTGAACTGGTCGGGATAGACGTTGCCGGCCCAGTCCACCGCCCCGATGGCCACGCCGGAGCGATTGCCCCCGTTCATCCGGAGCAGTTCGCGCACCCGCGCGGCCCGGTCGGGATCAGTTTTGAGCAGCGACAGATGGATATAGATCCCGTCAGCGTGGTTGTCCACGGTTAAAATTTCTTTATTCAAACCCCGCTGGTGAAAGTCCTTTGTCTTATCAATAATCAGGTCCAGGGCGGCGCGGGTTTCGGCGTGGCTGATATCCTCGTCGCGCATTTCGCTGCCCCGGCCGCTGTAAACCAGGTGGTAAAAACAAACCCTGGGAATGTCTTCTTCCTGGATCAGTTTAAAAATATCGGGCATCTGGTGGTAGTTGTGCCGGTTGATGGTAAAACGCAGTCCCACCCGCTGCTCAATGGCCCGGCAGGCGCGGATGCCTTCCAGGGCGGCGTCGAAGGCGCCTTTGCGGCCCCGGAACCGGTCGTTGTCCGAACCGATGCCGTCCAGGCTGATGCCTACATAACTGATGCCCAGTCTTTTAATGTCTTTGGCAATGTCAGGGGTGATCAGGGTGCCGTTGGTGGATAACGTGGTCCGGATGCCTTTGCTTCCGGCGTATTCCGCCAGATTGAAAAAATCTTCCCTGAGCAGGGGTTCGCCGCCGGAAAACAGTATCACCGGCACTTTAAAACCCGCCAGTTGGTCGATAAATTTTATCGCCTCGGCGTTGGTCAGTTGATCCGGGGCAAGCTGTTCGTCTGAACCGGCGTAGCAGTGCATGCAGCGCAGGTTGCAGGTCCGGGTCATATTCCACACCACCACCGGACCGTGTCCCGCGGCGGCGCCGTGCCGCTGAGCCCCCGAGTCCGCCTTGTAGCGCAGCGAGTCGCCGAAATATTTGGCTCCGCAGAGCAGTCTGCTGACGCTGATCATGTCAATTCTCCTTGTTGTATTCCAGTATGGCTTGCAGCAAGCCGTCAATGGTATATTCTTTGGCCTGGATATGTACCGGCAGGCCCAGTTCGCGCGCTGTTTGAGCTGTGATTGGTCCGATGCAGGCCGTCAGCGCCCGGCCGGTGAGTTCCGGGACGTTGCCCGGCCCCAGCAGTGCCACGAAATTGCGTACTGTGGATGAGCTGGTGAAGGTGATTATGTCTATTTCACCGCCGGCCAGCATTTCGGTTACCTGCGGGGCATTGCCCCGGCCGGCCGCCGTGCGGTAAGCCGTTACCTCGTCCACCCGGGCGCCCAAGGCGGCCAGCCCTTCGGGCAGCGCCTGCCTGGCTATGTCGGCCCGGGGCAGCAGCACCCGGTCGCCGGGTTTGATCAGGTTTTGCAGCCCGCTGACAATTTCTTCAGCCCTGTACTCCCCCGGGACGTAATCCACCCGCAGGGCCAGGTTATGCAGCGACTCGCGGGTTTGGGGGCCGATGGCGCAGATTCCGGCTCCGTGCAGGTCCCGGATGTCGCCGCCCAGGTGACGCAGCCGGTTAAAGAAGTATTTAACCCCGTTGACACTGGTAAAGATAATCCACCGGTATTCCGAAATGCGGTTGATGGCTTCGTCCATGGGCGCGTAATCCAGAGGTTCGTTAATGCTGATGGTGGGAAACTCCACCGGCTCGCCGCCCAGTTGCTCGATGGACCGGGACAGGGCGCTGGCCTGTTCCCGGGAGCGGGTTACCAGTATCCGCCTGCCGAACAGCGGCTTATCTTCGAACCAGCGCAGGCGTTCCCGCAGTTTTACCACTTCGCCGACCACAATAATGGCCGGGTTTTTAAAATCAGCCTCCCGGGCCAGGCCGGCGATGTTGGCCAGGTTCCCCGTCAGGGTCCGCTGTTCCGGGCGGGTGCCCCAGCGGATCAGGGCCACCGGAGTTTGCGGGTCGCGGCCGTGGGCGATTAATTGTTTGCTGATGGCCGGCAGGTTGCCCATACCCATCAAAAATACCAAAGTGCCGGCGCCGGTGGCGATTTTGGACCACTGGATGCCGGAATTTTCTTTTTCCGGATCCTCATTGCCGGTGATGATGGCCAGGGTGGAAGTATGGTTCCGGTGGGTCACCGGTATGCCGGCGTAAGCGGGCACGGCGATGGCCGACGTAATGCCGGGCACTACCTCGAAGGGAATACCGTGCCGGACCAACTCCTCGGCTTCCTCGCCGCCGCGTCCGAAAACAAAGGGGTCGCCGCCCTTTAACCGGGCCACCGTGTACCCTCCGGACGCTTCTTTTACCAACAGGCTGTTTATTTCATCCTGGGTCAGCGTATGCCGGTCCGGCTGTTTGCCTACATAAACAAGGCGGGCGTCCGGGCGGCAGTGTTCCAAAAGCCTTGCACCGGCCAGACGGTCATAAACCACCACGTCCGCGGTTCTAATACATTCCAAACCTTTCACGGTAATCAGGCCCGGGTCTCCGGGGCCGGCCCCGATAAGGTAAACTATCCCTTGACTATCCGCTGCATTAGTCATTAATACCATACTCCTGTCTCGCCCGGCGCAGTATTTCACCCGCGCCCGCGTCCAGTAAAATCTCAGCCAGGCGGTCACCCAGCCCGGCGGCATCGTCAGCCGGTCCGGTTACGTCGCGGCGTAAAGCCTTTGTACCGTTAAGTTCCGCCACCACGCCTTCCAACTGCAGGGTGCCGTTTTCCACCCGGCCCAGTGCCCCGATGGGCACCTGGCACCCGCCCTCCAGGCGTTTCATAAAAGCTCTTTCGGCCTCGATGGCGGTCCGGGACGGCTTGTGATCCACCGCGGCAACCAGTTCCCGCATCGCGCCGTCGCCGGCGCGCAATTCAATGCCCAAAGAACCCTGCCCCACCGCCGGCAGACAGACTTCGTAGGGAATATACTGGGTAATCATGTCTTCGCAACCCAATCTTTTAATCCCGGCATAAGCCAGCACAATAGCGTCCAGCTCCAGCTCTTTCAGCTTGCGCAGCCGGGTGTTCAGGTTGCCCCGGATGTCCACCATTTGCAGATCGGGGCGGTAATGCAGCAGCTGCGCCCGGCGGCGCAAACTGCTGGTGCCGACGCGGGCCCCCCGGCGCAGGTTGTCCAAATCGGCCCCGGTGCGGGAAATCAGCACGTCGCCGGGTTGTTCCCGCCGGCACACCGCGCCGATAACCAGCCCGTCGGGCAGCCCGGTGGGCAAATCCTTCATACTGTGTACCGCCAGGTCTATTGTACCGTTAAGCAGGGCTGCTTCCAGTTCCTTGGTGAACAACCCCTTGTCGCCTATTTTAGCCAGGGCCACTTCCAGGATATGATCGCCCTTGGTTTTCATGCCCGTAATGCGGATGCTGTGTTCCGGATGCGCCCGGCGCAGCGCCTGGGCCACCCACCGGGATTGCCACATGGCCAGGTCGCTGTCCCGTGACCCGATGATTATTTCCTTTGGCATATCGGCCTCCAATTTACTGCGCTTGAGCAAAGGATGCCCATTCTGTGCTGAAAAATTTCGGGTGCGGACCGTTTGCCCCCACCCGGGGATTACCTTTGTCCCAGCGCCCGGGCCGGCAATTTCTGTTCAGAATCCCCGCCGCCGGTTTCTTCCGGCTGCCGCCCGGGGGAGTCCTCCAAACAGAACAGCTCGCCGATAGCCTGGTTGTACAGGGGCCCCTTTTCAGTCAGGGCAAACTCTTTAAGCTGGGTCACCGGTGTGTGAAGCAATTGGTTAACGATGGTACTGGCCATAGAGCCGATAATCTTGCGCTCGCGGTCCGACAGCTCACCCAGCCGGTTATATGCCCGGGTCAATTCCTTTTGTTTGATTTCCTCGCCCCGGATTTTCAGCGCCGTTATGGTGGGGACCACAAACTGGGTGCTTTCCCAGCGTGAGAATTCACGTACTTCCTCTTCAATAATGGCCTCGGCCTGAATGGCGGCCCTTTTTCTTTCCATTAAGTTATTATCCACCACGTTTTGCAGCGCGTCGATGTCGTACAGGGAAACGCCCGGCAGCAGGCGCACGTCGGGTTCGATATCCCTGGGCACAGCGATGTCGATCATCATGATGTGCTTGCCCGGCGTTTCCTTCAGGATCCTGCGCACCCCGGCGGCGTACAGCACGTAGTGGGTGGCCGCGGTACAGCTGATTACGATATCCGCCGCCCCCAGGTAATGATAAAGGTTGTCGAAGGTGACCGCCAGTCCGCCGAACTGGGCGGCCAGTTCCACGGCCCGTTCATAGGAACGGTTGGAGACGATAACCCCGGAAACGCCGTTGGATACCAGGTGCCTGGCGGTGAGTTCGCTCATTTTGCCGGCGCCGATAATCAGTACCGAACGGCCGGTGAGATCGCCGAAGATCTGCCTGGCCATCTCCACCGCCGCGTAGCTGATGGATACGGCGTGGTGGTCGATACCCGTTTCGGTGCGGGCGCGCTTGCCCACCTCGATGGCGCGTTTAAACAGGGTGTTCATCACCTTGTCGGTGGCGGCATGATGGTGGGCGTGCTGGTACGCGGTTCTGACCTGCCCCAGAATCTGGGTCTCGCCCAGCAGCATTGAATCCAACCCGGACGCCACCTGGAACAAATGGCGCACGGTTTTGCCCCGGGCCAGCACATAGGTGTATTTTTTAATCGTCGCCTGGTCCAGGCCGGACTTTTGCTGCATCATGTCCAGGACGGCTCCGGCGCCGGCTTCAATATCGGCAACGTGGGCGTAAATTTCTGTACGGTTACAGGTGGAGACGATTACGCACCCTGAAACTGCCGTACATTCCAGCAACTTATCGTACCACCGGGCCAGGGAATGTTCCGAGAAAGACAATACCTCCCGGATTTCCACCGGAGCAGTTTTATGATTAACGCCGACTACGATGACAGACATTTTTCCACCCGCTCCTTTGCTTGCGCTAAATTTCCCTGTTTCAGCATGTCCAGCGTTTCACCGTCCACCAGGTTGTTCAGGATTACCCGGCGCTTTTCGGGATCGCTGACGGTTTGCAGCACCTGCTTGCGCACCCGGCCCAGAAAGGATGTGAATTCTTCAAATTCAGGACCGAATAAGATTTCTAAATCTTGACGGATCACCCTGGCCAGGTGCGGGCTGTTGCCGCCGGTGGAAACAGCCAGCTTGAAATCTCCCCGGTGCACCACCGAGGGAACCACGAAACTGCACCGTTTGGGGTTGTCCACCACGTTGACCGCGATATTCCTGGCCGCGCAGTCCGCGGCTACGGCGCCGTTGATTCCGTCGTCATCAGTGGCGCAAAAGACCAGGAAAGCATCTTCCAGGTCGGCGGGATGATAAAAACCGGTACGGTGATGAATCCGCCCGGTGTCGGACATTTCCTTGAGGCCCGGTGTTAATTCGGGACTGACCACATAGATGTCGGCGCCGCAGCGGGCCAGGGTCCGCACTTTGCGCTCAGCTACGCCGCCTCCGCCGATCACCAGGCATTTTCTGCCTTCCAATTTCAAAAAAACAGGATAATAATCCAACAGATCAACTCCGGGATGGTTTTTAAAAACTCCTGATGCCTACAAAATCGGCAATGGTCCGCATGGTTTTTTTAACCGGCACTTCGGGCAGCTCGCCCAGCTCCTTCTTGGCTTTGGCAATATATTTTTTGGCCACTCCGTAGGCGTATTCCACTCCGCCGCATTCGGTAATCAGCGTGATGGCCTCCTGGACATCCTCATCGCTTTTGTTCCGGTTGGTAGTGATTTTTTTCAGCCTTTCCCTTTTGGGGCTGTTATGCAGAGCGTAAATGGCGGGCAGGGTAATAATCCCCTGGCGCAGGTCGCCGCCGATGGGTTTGCCCAGTTTAACCTGCTCCGCGGTCATGTCCAGGATATCGTCGGTAATCTGGAAAGCCATACCGATATGATGTCCGAACCGGTGCAGCGCCTGGTGCAGGGGTTCCGGCGCGCCGCAGGCCACCGCTCCCAACTTGCAGGAGGCGGAGATTAAAAGGGCTGTTTTGCGGTTAATCCGGTAAAAATAATCCCGCAGCGTCTGGTTGGTGTTGAAAGAGGTGGCAATCTGTATAATCTCACCCTCGCTCATTTTGACGCTGGTATCAGCCAGTACTTTGGGAATGAGGGGGTCTTTATACTGCGAGATTAAAACCAGCGATTTGCCCAGCAGGTAATCGCCCAGGTGAGCTGAAATCCGGTTTCCCCAGCGGGCCTTTATTGTAGGTATGCCCCGGCGGGTCATTGATGAATCCACCACGTCGTCGTGTACCAGGGTGGCCATATGAATTAATTCCAGCGCCACAGCCAGCGGCACCAGCTTGTCCAGAGCAAATTGATAAAACTTGCCGCCCAGCAGACAAAAAATGGGACGCAGGCGTTTGCCGCCGGCGCTCACCAGATGGGTGGCCGCCTCGGTCAGCAACGGGTCAGGGCATTTTACGGCGGACATCAGTTCTTTTTCCACAACGCTGAGTTCATATTTTATCTCATTAAAAAAACCAATCACCACTGTTATCACCCGCCAACCTTGTTGGCGCGCCGGTAAATGTTGCCTGCCCTGGATAACCCAAGACTTATTCGACATGGCGGCGCGTATTTCCTGCCCTGTTTTTTGCTGTTCCCGGGATCTGAAAGCCTGCAAAAAAAGGGGGATTGCACAAAATCCACTATAATAGATTATTATATTTCCCGCTTAAAATCAATGGAATTGTATACACAGGCAGCTTGTTTAAGGATAGGGAGTCTGGTATAATAACTATTGCTTTGCGCGTTCCATCTTCGGGGGTGGATGGGGCCTGGTGGCTCCCCTGGTCTTCAAAACCAGTCGCGGGGCGGCGATCCCGTCCCAGGTGAGTTCGATTCTCACACACTCCCGCCATTTTCTTTGAGTTTTCAGAATCAATTTAATGTAATATCCCGGTCCATGCGACCGGGATATTACATTTCGAGTATAAATATTTTCTTATAACGTACATATAAATATTAACAAAACGCATTTGGGAGCTAAAAATGGTAAAACGTATTTTAAAGCGAACAAGCGGCATTGCAAAGTGGAAACTGATAAAATATACTAATTACATTAAGAAAAACCAAGGAGAGGGGGAACCAAACGTGACTCAATTCATAGAAAAAATCCAAAAAATAAACGTGTCACCCCAGCATCTCCGTGAGTTGGGGCTAAATAAGGATTGGCAAAAGGAAGTCTCAACACAGTATATTGAAAAAGTAGTTAATACTGCGGAACGTTTTAAGAAAGACCTGAAGGAGTTGTCTAAACGTTAAGCACGTTAAGTATATTAATGAAGTTGAAATCTTAATTATACATTACGTTGTGGCGGATGCTTACTTTAGTGATTTTTACGGCAATGACGGTGACGAAGAGAGGGGGATAAAAGAACCCTCTCTTGTGCTTTCCGCACTTGCAGCCCCAAGGCAATCATTTGACGGTAAAGATCTTTACCCGGATATATTCTTAAAAGCTGCAGCTTTGATGCGCTCGCTGGCGCAAAACCATGGCTTTCAAAATGCCAATAAAAGAACGGCAATGATGGCGACCATCATGTTTCTTGAGGATAACGGGTATGTAGTTGTTGCTCCACCAAAGAAGATGTACAGATTGGCTATGAAAGTTGTCAAAGACAAACCGAGTGTAAACAATATTGCCAGAACCCTGAAAAGATATACAAAAATTCCACAGCATAAGCCCCAATCAAAATTCAGAATCTACAAAGAACAGATAATCGATTGGTTTATGAGAAGATAACAATTGATATTTATTAATGTAAAAATAGAACAGAACAGTAATGCAACATTCAGAGATCGGGTCACATCCAGTCAGGCATTTTCTTCACCCAACCGGTTCCAGGTGCCAAAGCTGTAATAATCGAAGTTCCTTTAAACGCTTCCTGAGCTGATGCTTTTCTTCCGGGTCAGTGGTTTATTAAAATTGCTCTTTCAGACGATGGATTTCTATTTTTGTTTGTTCAATTGCCGCTTTTAGTTTATCAGAAGCCAAAGACATTTTAATTCACCTCGGAGAACTTCTATAATACCATCGTGGTTGCTTTATGCTACTTTACCCGTCATATTATCGACCAGTATTGGAAAATGATGAGGGTCTGACTCATTTTTTATCACGCCGTACCTGATAGTACTTCAACACCTCGTCTATAGCCGGGTCGCCTGTTGCAATTGTTTCATTAAACATATTCATGGCCACTATTTCCTTGAGTCTGTTTAACTGCGACGCATCAAGGTTGCTGAACTTTTCCCACCACTCGGCGGTCATATTCTCTTTGTACTTGAAACGATGGATAATGAACGCTTCCGGCATCCATAGGATTTTGTGATACTCGTTAATATCTTTCCCGAAAGCCTCTTCAAAGAAGGACTTTCCCCGACCGATCTTGCCTTTTGTGGCATTAAGGACTGCCTGTACTGCCCGTATGAATTTACGGTTCCAATGCTTCCCAACGTATTCCCGGTTATAGAAATAATCCGGGTCGTCGATGGGATGATACTTCATCGGGAACGAGTATATAGTTACTCCAAGCTCTTCGCATAAGTCAACATTGATTTTCATCCGATAGTACAAATCATCCGGTTTATCCTCGAAATTATAAAGCAAGTAATTCGACAAGTCGGTGATGCCATAATTTGCGGCAGAACGGATCGCTGCCTCGTAGGTATCTCTCATTGAGTAGTGGTCAAAGGCTATTCGCAACGGCCGGATGTTAACCTCGGCAAGTTTCTCCATCTTCTTGTCTGTAACGAGACGAGCGTCAACACCTTGGTTAAAATCAATAATGCGCATTCGCTTCAACCGTTTGAAGTATTTATCATAGAGAGGACGGGCTATCTCGTCGAACTCAATTATAGCATCGGGGCTCGCCACCACTGCATAAAGCAGGTTAAGCTCTTCACGCTTCAAGTAGAAGTCTGCTTGCATCGATTCCGGCAACTTGTTGGAAATGCGGTCATATATTCTAATAATTTTCCGTGTATAAGCCCTTACGTTATATCCGTTGCGTAAGTTTTTCATCGCTATGTCATAGTCGCTTTCAGGAATAAACATAGCTCCACGCTCGAACCCGCATTCTTTTATCTCGTCAATAATTTTATTGAAGTGCTTAGAGGCAAATACATTGTTATCCATCAAAAGCAGGTCTTTTTGTGGGCCGAACTGTTTGTTAGCCTGCCGGATTTGCTCCTTAAGCCCTACATAGTCCTTATACCCAGGCTCTAACCGAGGTACGGCGCAAAAGGTGCATTTTCGTGTGCACCCGCGTGTCATGTATGCCAGATAGGCATTGTTAGCCGGGTATGTATAATCGATCTCTTCCAAAATAGAATAATCCAAAGGCATCTCGTCAATGATGTCATCACTATCGGCATCCAATATACCTGGCTCGTTCAATAAACCACATATAGGATTAATCCCAGTTTCTTGAAGTACTTGCTCGTGCAGAATACTTGCCGCTATACCGCCCACGATGATTCTTCCTGTTTCCGAACAGAACTTCTTCGCGTAGTTTATTGTGTCGACTGTTTTTTGCCAGTAAAATGTGAAAAGAGTGGTGACTCCGACCACATCAAATTGGGGGAACCTGTTATCCAGAAATCGAACACGGTACTCTTTTAGCAGTATTTCCTGGTCGCTATTCCTGAAATTCGGGACAGCGTCGAGCGGGGCGTATTTCCCCGTCCTTATATGGTCGATGAGTTTAGGTACGTATTTACCTAATTTGGGGGCGTTAACTTCTGCCAAAAACTCTTCACATAACAGCTGGGCTGCAAAAATCTTAAGGTCGCCTTTGAAAAAACGGACATCATCGCCTCTTCTTCGGTAATAAGTAGCCAGTTTCATGAGCCCCATAGGGGGGTATTTGTTCCTGTAGTTGGGTTCAATCAATAAAATTTTACGGCTCATTGAAGTCCTTCCTCGATTCTGCTGATGATCCTCTCAGCAGTTTCACTGTCTGTTGCATCTAATATTAGACTATATATTTTTTTAATGAGCTTACGTTCGCGTCTGCTGTATTGTGAAAGCCTGTCCGTACGATGTGGCGGCCGTACTTCCTCAGGTGGATTTTCATTAGCAGGGAGAATGGCCACTGGGAGGATCGGCTTTGGCCGCTCTTCCTCAATCCTGAGGATAACTTCATTCAGCAGACCATAGGCATTATCCTTTATCTTTTTTATTCGAACCTGAGCGGTCTCTGCTTCCTTCTTTGACGCTTGAACAACTTTCAGTTCGCGTTCACGGTGTTCTTCGTCGACAAAAGCGCCTGTGGTCTCTCTTTTATTGAATTCGGCCTCTTTTTTCTCGTAAGTATCGATTTTCCGATAGGCGCTGTTAATTGAAGAACCGCCATAATAGATTTTATGGAGTTCCTCGTTGAAGTATATTTTCAGTTTATGCTCAAACTGTGCCCTTGTCTCATTCTCGTTAAAATAGTCGCGCTGTGAATTGGGGATCAAGTTCTTATCCACAGCAAATATTTCACCGATAAAATAGCTGTTGCCACGGTCCTCTTTGAACAGCTTCTGGAGGGAGTCTTCTCCTCCAATCTGGATGTTTTCTTTACGCAACCGCAAGCCACGCATCTGGTTACCCTTCGGGATGGCTTTCTTGAAACTCGATATTCCGACCCACATCCATGCAAACAATTCACCGTCATCATCATAGAAGTTTTTAAAATGGACCCCGTAGATGTCGTCATACTTATTACCATTCGTTTCCTTCAGGAAAGTCATGTATTTCTTGAAGATTTGCTCTGCGTTCAGCGTGATATTATACTCATCAATTCTAACACCTAACTTTTTCGCATGCTCGTATATATCGGAGCGATAGATGAAACTGTTCTGGTAAGGGACTGGTGCGACAAATGAAAGATAATCCTTTACCTGCTGAAAATTGAGCAGATCAGTGTTCTCCCGGTTAATGTTGATCAACTCCACGCGGAAAAAATGTGAGTCAATATCGTCTGTCTTTTTCTGGTCAAAATGATTGATGGTTTGTAGCACTTCATTTGCCGTATGCTTCTTGCCGCGCGAACTTTCTTCAATAAGGACTCGCATCTTCGCGGCATCACATACCATGCTTGAAATAATATCCTCGCCTTTGGTAGACGACGTAAAGACAAGTTCTTTGCAATATGCTAATCCGCAGAGTCTGCCGATACCCCGGAAGCCCTTGTCTTCGCCAATTCTCTTATCGGAATCGGCGATGTTCCCGAGGGTACGTTGAAATGAAGCGGCAGGGATGCCGGTGGCATTATCTTCTATACTGATGGTGCGTTGATCGTAATCCAACCATATTTCGATATTGCCTTCGCCGGGCTTAAGTATTCCGTCTCTGACAGCTTTATCGATCTGGTCACAGGCGTTTTGAATATACTCACGGTATATGACCTTTGAGTCCTGATACATTCCTGTTGTTAGGTTTTCTAAAATGTTTGCGCCAAAGATGTAATCTGCCATGTTTCTCTGTCCCCTTGTTTACTTGAACTGCTTATAGATAGGTTTTGGGAATCTAATCTTCAACAGTGAGCGGAAGATCGGATTCTGAACCAGATAATCTCCCTGCTCCAACCGGGTCAGCATGTTCTTGTATGTACTCGGAAGACTACCATAATCCCTAGTTGAGGTTTCGATGGAGTTGGTTCTTCCGTATGCATGCGTGGCACAGTTCCCGGTAACTCGGTCATGTATTGCAGAGCGGAACTGTTCTGCGGCAAACAACACAACGCCAAGAGACCGTCCGCGTTCCGTTACGTCTAAGATTTCACGCAGAATAGGAGATGTCTTGGGGACATCCTTGGAAGCGTATTTGTTTAGCTCATCTATAAAGATGACAATCCTGGACGGCGGCTCTACCCCAGATTCAGCATCGTACTCACCAAGTTTCAGGTTATAAATAGTACGTACTGCGTCGCCAAAGACAAACGCTTGTTTGTCCTCAGGCAGCTTGGCAATATCGATGACTCGTACTTCGTTCTTATGGATTTGCTTCAACTCGTCAGCTAAGCGACACTCCGATTTCGAATGATTTACCGCATTGGCGAACATATCATCCTGGATGGCTTTACGGACCACACGTTTGAACTTCCTCCAACTTAAGACTGAGATATCACCTTTGGCACCGGCAGAGCCTTTCTGTGCGTTCTCTGTAACCTTATCCATAAAATCTGACCATGTTGAGAGACCGCCGAAATCTTTATCGTCATTGTCGATAATTTTGCTGATTATGGACTCCATGGTTTGCGCCGGGTCGTCGATGTCCGCAAAAATCATTTCAATGTTCTCTTTGTCGTCTGAGTATATATACTTGAACTTTTTCAATTGACCGGCGTCAATGTAATTCTCGATGTCATCCTTGGACAGAAAGGTGCTTTGCTTAGCAGAATTAGGGCTCGCGTAAGGGATGTAGTACTTCACATTCTTGAATGGGTCGGTAGATAGACCCAGCAAGTCATACTCTGCGAGGGTGCGTTCTCTTTCTTCGGGGCCGTCGGACGAAAAGTCGTTGGCCCTGTCGATAGCCATTAGGTCTCTGCCTTTAACGTTAAAAATTACAAAGGCCACGCTATCGTCCGCTTCATCGGCGTTTAGGTACTGGTCCTGAATTGCCTTCATCAGGAACATTGCGTAGGATGTCTTCGCTGCGAGACCGGAAATGCCTGATATATTTAAGTGCGCACCTTCCGGCCCAAGTATGAACTTTGAGTTCAGGTGCACAGGGAGGGTTACTTCTTCCGTTGTCCCCTCATACATCTTCAGAGAACCACACACCAGAGGATTTTGAATCTTATCCAACCCCAAAGCCATCGTGATCTCATCGGCTGTGGCAAGATACACTTTGGCGTTGTTATGTACTGGCGTATATAGATTTCCGCTGTTGAAAGAAACTTTTGCTTTGGCATAGTTCATACCAACGCGAAGGGTTGACTCATTAATATTTACATCGCCAAAATCACTGGATATATAGTTCGTCAGGAAGCTTTGGGCATCCGTTATATGGGAGATGTTCTCGATCACACCGAAAGTATAGGAGTTCTCGATATGCTCGACTTTGACAATGTCGAAAGCGTGGAGTTTCAAGTCCGAGTTCGTCCAGAAGTTAAACTCGTCCATCGTTGTGGGATTTTTTTCGGTTGCCAGGACCCGACCAATCAGTTTACTCATATCGATCCTCCTTAGAATAAGTGCAAGAAGCTCTCAGCGCTCAGATATCGTGATTTTACATAGGATTCGGTTAGATAGACGGGGTAGATGTGATTCGCCCATCTCAAATCCGACCCATAGCAAACAGGGTTTCTTTCATTGATTAGATAAGCACTTAATGTGTCAACGAGTTGGCTATCAATGCCGTATTCGTTTTCTTCTTCCGTTACGAGGATTTTCTCAATTTTGAGGATGCCATCGAAAGGCGTCCGTGTCTGCTTCTTGTCCCTTAATCGTATATACCACACCGCAAATTTGATATCACCCAACATCGGATTCTCATATTCCGCTACAGGAGTACGGTGATAAAGTGGCAAATCAGCGATAAATCCAGGGTTCGGTTTACCGTTTATATCCTCACAAACCTCTGGGTTGAAATTTTTTGACGCGCCCATGACCCAGTTGTAGTTATTCTTAAACGTCTGGTACTTCCTCTTGTCGGCCTTGTCTTCCTTGGTTGGCCGATACTCCAGTGAGCCGTCTTTAATCAGGTAATTATCCTGGTTAAGCTTTCCTTCTCGTACAAGCTCTGCTACGAGCTTTTTTTCGCATTCAATCATTCTATCCTGGATACAGGCTGTTGCACGGTCCTCGAATTTCTTATCGTCGTTCTTGGACGTCTTGTAAGGTAGAATGGTGGAAAACTCTATACCAAGTCTCTTCAATTCGTCGCACTCGCTTAGTTTCCTAGCCGTGGCTGGCCAAAATCCGGGTTTGCCATCGGCATTTGCTATATCTGGCATTGATAATACGAATTCTCTCTTGAATTTGGCCGGATAGAGTCTCTTTTTTAGACGCCTGCAACATCCGACACCTATCTGACCTGCAATAACCGGATAAATGACGCTTCTTCCTCCGGAGTGAGCGTATGCGATGTCATCAACCTTGAAAATCCTACGTGATCCATCCAGGAAGTAGCTGAGAATCTGATCATCACGAGGAGCGAGTTTCTTGCTCAATAATGATAGGTTGACATAAGTCTTGTGCGGCGTAGTCTCTGCTCTTCTCTTCCAAATGATTTCACTATTCCCATATTCAACGGAGGGACGGTCAGCGTGGTCAAGTCCATATTTATGAGCTTTATAGCTCTTGCCGCCGGTGACCTCGGCAAGTATGCTCATAACTTTGTTGCGTTTTGGCTTATTGTCTTTAGAACTGCTCACGGTCCCGTTCACCCTCTTCTGTCTTCTTTTCATCCGGCTTGCCTTTCATGATATCCGACATGTCGTAGCTTAACGCCGGCCATTTCTTTCAAAAGTTAATAAACTTTTACGTAATTCTACATTTTTATGACGGCATCCTTTTTAAAATGTTAGTTTTTCCATTTAAACAGCTATTTTTCTTATAACGGCTATTATCTCATAAATGTTAGAGGGCACAAAAAAAGCGAGTAGTCAGACACTCGCGCTTCCCTAAACAAATTTTTACTGATTATTCACAACCCCTAACCACACAAAAAATATATCTTTGCCATCTCTACCATCCTCACCCGATAGGAATATCACGGCTTCTCAACCTAAACTTCCAGTAGACTGGCGAAAGATCTATTGGTTAAATTCTTTTGCTAAAAATAACTTTATACCCCTAATAAATAGAGAAGCATTTTCTATAATTACCAGTGTTTCTTCCCTACTCACAAGATAAAAATCGTCGTAATAGCAGTTTCGTAAATGTTTACCGAAATATCAAGACTGTGTTCAAGTTCTGCATCTATTACAAAATCATATATTTTGTCACGGTTTACTTTGTTTTTGTCTTTAACCAAAATTAAAACATCAACATCCGATTCCGGCCGATGGTCACCCCTGGCCCGCGAACCATAAAGATTACTTGATCTACCGTTTCAGGGCAAACAGCATTAATATGCTCAGCAAACTCTTTTAATAAGTCTATAAGGATAATGTTTTTATTGGTCATAATCCACCCTGGTTATAAGATTTCTTCTTTAATTGTAACTTGAAACTATCGGTTACTCAACCTTCTTTTGTATGGAGCATTTTGCGTTGTAAGCATTTTTTTCTTTGACTGGCGAACGCTCATGCGAAGCACCACTGTTTTTCAAGCTAAAACGCAGCGCCTCTAATCCAATATTTAACAATAAACTCTGGTAAAGGGCGTACTTACCCTTTGAAGCAGCCATTAATTTTATATTTTTTATTCATTCGGATTAAACTGTATCAGGCCGCCTTTACCAGGCTCCTCATATTTACTCCTTGTTTTTCCCGTATCCGGCCCACGGTCATCGCCAGCATCACCATCAGCGCCAGCATACACCGTAATTTCATCTTTTGCAGACCCCGAATGAAATGCTTTTCAAATCCATAAGCTTCATCCAAACGGCTATTCACTCTTTCTACCGCAGTTCGCTTTTTGTAATATGTCGTCCATTTGTAACTGGATCGCGCCAGCGGGGTGAAGATCCGCATGTCTTCTTCCAGGGGAATGCGTACTCCTCCGGTTGCACAGCATTGTTTCATTCCTTTGCACTCCAGCCCATAATGTTTGGCCGGACAGCGATATTTCAAGGTTTTACGGTCCTTTTCAAATCCTCCGAAAGGCATCTCCAGACGCTTGTTTGTATCGGGACGGTAGCAATAGACCGTGCCTTTGTAATCGTAAACGATATTGTCCTTCCCGGTTAAAAGCCGCGTATCTTCACCGTCCCGCCACATGTCGCGGATATCGATCACTGGCTTGGTCTGGTGTTTGTCCCATAGTTTCACGATTAGTTTTGTGTCATCATAGCCTTTATCCGCTGTTAATACCTCACAGCGATTCATAATCTCCGGTTGTTATTCCGCCAGCCGATCAATCAGCTTATGCCCCTCTTGCACGTCGCTAACAGATGCTTTCGTCACTGAAAAGTTTACGGGCAGTTCATAGATAGTGTCAACTATGAGATGAAGCTTATAGCCAAACCACGAAACTACTTTTTCCCACAGGGTGCCGCCTTTTCTGCGTCCCCGGTACGTTTTCTTGCCAAAGTCAGCATCGGTGTCACGGCGTCCATCGGGCTTTTGGGGCTTCTCTTCTTGATCACGCTTTTGGCCTCGGGCCAGGCTACCAATGGCTTTGCTGTCTATAGCCAGAACCCGTCCGAAATCAGGTAACAGTGTTTTAATTTCCTCCACCAGTCGCAAAAATATTTTTTCCACTTCGTCAGCGTAAGACATGAGTTTTCGGCAGAAACGACTGTACACGTAAGCCGGCGGCACCGCTCGCTCTCCCAAACACAGGTCAAAACCGCAAATCTCACGCAGTTGCCCATTGCGCAATAACTCACGCCGCAGGCTTTCAATGGATGGGTGCTGATAGACTATTCCCGCCAGCACGGAATTCCAGACTGGGCGTACTGGATAGTCATCACGGCCCTTGCCGCGTTCTTGTTCCAGCTTTTTCATCAGTTCTTCAGCGGGCAGGTGATTCATCACCAGCATCAAACGTTGCAAATCTCCGAGTTCATCAATTTCCTGCCACCCAAAAAGTTGTTTTTGCGGTATAATAGCCATATGGGAAAACCTCCTCTGGTTCTCTGGTTCTTTTTTGTGGTAAAAAAAGACTTCGCCAGAAATAGGGGGTTTTCCTGCTTCTTACTCATTATTTCTCGGCTTTTCTTTGCTTTTCTCCTTTGGGGTCAATTCTACCAAACCTGCCGCTGTCCATTCTCACGACCCGCATAAAACCTGGATTATACTGGGTAAAATGTTTTTGTTACTGTATTAAAATGGCCTATTCACCGTTACTTCCGAACATTGCAAAATGCTCGTATGGTTAAGGGTGTTTTGGTATTACAATCCCACTGTGGAGTTCTTTAAGCGGACTGGATAGCCGGATTTCATAATTTTTCTTTATTCTCGATACTCCTGATGGCATCTTCCAAAGGAACAGTTTCCTCTTTAAGCCTTTCTTCCAAGAGTTTATCGAAAGCTTTATTAAAAGCAGCCTTTTGTTCGAGAAGTTTAGTTTTAAGCTCTTCCCCGCTATAACCTGAATCAATCAAGTCCTTCGTAATTAAATCTTCCATTTCGCCAAGGATTGTAACTTTCTTTACCTTCAACTCTTCACCATCAATATAAAACCTCAGCCTGGTACCTTCTTTCCAGTGGAATTTCTCACGAATATCTTTTGGGACAGTGACCTGGCCTTTTGATGTTAAAGTTGTGTATTCCAAAACAGCCCCTCCCCCTCATAATGGTAATACCGTAATACTGTAATAATATTTTACCGTAAAAGAGCATAAAATAAAACTAGTTTGCCCCGGGGTAAAAAGAAAGCCCGGTGCGTACAACTCCTTTGAGTATTCCGTACTGGGTGTTTACTTCTTTCATGCCAAGGATCACGGAGTTTTGTTCTCTTTGCCGGCAGGTATTTTCAATTCGTCCATCAACTCTTCGACTTCTTCCGCACCCTCCAGGTAGAATTTTTCTTCCTCGGGGTCCAGTTCCTTCAGGAGCCGCAAGAATTCTCCGGCATGGATTCTTTCTTCATCGGCAATGTCCTTTAAAACCGCCTGGGCCAGTTTATCATCAATTGACTCAGCCAGTTGCATGTAAAGCTGTACCGCCTCGTATTCGGCGGCAATCAAAAAACGGATGGCCCGGATCAACTCTTCCTTGCTGAGCTTACGGTCATGAGCAAGTCCGGCAAAGGGATGACCAAAATCAGGCATAACGCTGCCTCCCTTATCTATTTTTCAAAATACTAACGGATGAAATTCATCGTTACTTTACTTTCCGGTTCCGGCGCCTGAACGGAGCCTTTCCCGTTTTCAACCAGTTTGAGCAGCCAGGCCATGTTTTTGCCCAGGATCCGCATAATCTGCATTCCTTCCTGGTCCTGCACCGCTTCACCGGGCCTGGTGCCGTGAATGATATTCCAGTAGTTTGAGGTCGGGACCAGCATTTCCGCATAGGCCAGGTAATGATTAAGTTGGTCCAGGGCCGTCATCCCTCCGGAGCGCCTTACGGCGACCACAGCGGCCCCGACTTTGTGTCTGAACAATCCGCCGTTCATACCGGCCACATAAAAGGCCCGGTCCAAAAAGGCTTTCATGGTAGCGCCGATGGAGGAATAGTGAACGGGTGAGCCGAAAATGATGCCGTCCGCTTCTTTGATTTTCTGGATCCATTCGTTTACTTCATCGTCGGTAACGCACTTCTCGTCCTTTTTCCTGGCGCATTGCCCGCAGGCTAAACATCCCCTGATTAATTTGTTCCCCACATGAATGATTTCTGTTTCAATACCTGCTTTTTCAAGCTCCTCTGTTACTGTTTTTAGTGCGTGATAAGTATTTCCTTCCTTATTTGGACTGCCGTTAAAGGCTGCTACTTTCATAAACCTTTCCCTCCTTGAGATAGAAGTATTTGCTAAGTAGTGCAGTAATATAGGCAAATAGCCGTGTTTAGATCTACTTCTGTTTATTGCTTCAAAATCCTTTTCTTGTATAGAGATTTTGAAACCAAACAGCCCCGGTCGCGGGTGTTCTCCCGGCCGGGGCTGCGGCTGTTTAAAGTCTAACTTTCATCATTTTCACCGAGGATAATTTCCGCCGCCAGGCGGGCCGCCTTCCCTGCCACCACGCTGCACTTTTCGGCATGACCCGGGAGGATGAGAAATTCCTCGTTTTGATGCTCATCCAGGAAATTATAACTGCGCCCGAAAATGCGCTGGTGTATTTGGGGACACAGGGTGGTGCCGAACTCCTTGAGAAAAGCATCCCGGTAAGCAATGATTTTTTCTATGCCTCTCAGCCTTGAAGTCAGGTCGGCGCTTTCCTCCGCCGGCGTGGGGTTGAACTTGAGCCCCACGGCCAGTTGGCCGCTGCAATAAGCCCCGCAGGATCCCGAGCTGATCCCTGCTCCGCCCAGCAAGGACATTGACGCGGTGACCATATCGTCGGAAATGAAGCTGAAATGAGATTGTAAACCAATCATTGTGCTTCGCGAACATATGTCATCGCGGATCAGGGCTGCGGCAGCTTTTTTCTCAATCAGGTCCAGGATCTCTTTTTTATTATCGTCACTGATCGTTAATCACCTCATCTAATCGGCCAGGGTATTGGCCCGGTGGGCCTTGATGTAATTCCGGCCGAAGCGGTCCCGGCCCAGCAGCAGGTCCAAAGCCAGCACGGCGGTGGACAGCTTTTCGTCGGTGGGGTCCATGATGGCGGCGTCCATGCCGCAGTGCATGCAAAGGGCCAGAAAATACCGGTTGATTATTTTCCTGGCCGGCATGGAATGAGAAACATTGCTCAGCCCGGACACTGTTTTTACCTTGTAGACTTCTTTTATTTCTTTAAGGCACTGAAAGAAGAGCAAAGCGTTATTGCTGTTTACCGCCAGGGGCAGCACCAGGGGATCGATATAAAGCTGCTCCAGGCTATAATTGTGCTTGGTCAGCAAGTTGACCAGCTTTTCGGTCAACTGCAGTCTCTGTTCCACGGTTTTGGGAATTCCGCTGTCGCCGGTGGTCAGGGCAATCACAGGCAAACCGTAATCCAGAACCAGCGGCAAAATGCCCTCCAGCCTGTTTTTTTCCAGGGTTATGGAATTGATCATGCCCGGGCCACGCATTGTTTCCAGACCCCTGGCCATCGTCCGGGCGTCCGTGCTGTCGATGCACAGCGGAATATCCACCGCTTCCTGCACGGTGCGCACCAGCCATTCCATATCGGCTGTTTCATCATCCGCCATGGAGGTGTTCAGGTCCAGGTAATGGGCTCCGGCTTCCGCCTGCCGGCGGGCCAGGGTCTGGATATACGCGGCGTCCTTGTTTTGGATCGCTTCCCGTACCCGGGGGATGGCGCTGTTCAGTTTTTCGCCGATGATAAGCATTTGTTGATTCACCTGCTAAAATACCGCTTCGGCAATTTTTACCCCGTCGCTGGCCAGGTTGGTGCTGTAGTCGGCGCCGGAATATTCCCGGACTTTCTCGTCCACATAGTTGCCGCCCACCAGAATTTTAGTGTCCAGGCCGGCTTCTTTTACCGCCAGAACGGTATCCTTCACTGATTCCTGGCAGGCGGTCAGCAAAACGCTCATGGCCAAAAGCGGCGCCTGGTGTTCTTTCACCGCCGCTATAAATTTTTCCGGCGGCACGTCCACCCCCAGGTCGATGACGTTATAACCGGCTCCTTTTAACAGCATCACCACAATATCCTTGCCCAGGTCGTGAATATCCCCTTTTACCGTACCGATTACGATATTGCCCTTGTAATCCTGGTTCGTGCCGGTTAGCAGCGGTTCCAGCTTGACCATGGTTTCCTTCATAATTTCTCCGGCCATGATTAATTCACTTAAAAAATACTCGCCGGTTTCAAAAAGGTTGCCCACTCCGGTCATACCCTCCTGCATGCTGTTTACTATTTCCATGGGGGATACCCCGGCAGCCAGGCGTTCTTCAACCAGCTGCTTGATTTTGCCTTCCTCCAGATCCAACACCGCTTTGGCTAGTGCGTCTGTTAATGTTGCCATTAATACATACCTCCTATCGTCGTCTGTTTTAATTCCGCTTCAGCTTGCCATGGCTGTCTAGCGGTGCACCCAAAACCAGAGATACAGATAGGCGAAAGCGTCCAGCTTTTCCCATTCGGATTTAATGATTTCAGGATCGCCTTTTATTTCACCCATTTTTTTAACCTGTTCCGCCCAGGGCAGGCAAACTCCCGGGGGCATTTGGCCGATTGTGCCTTGTTTATTGTCGTTTGTCATCATTGCACCTCCTGTTTTGTTGTTAATAGACCCCGTATTCCCTGACGGCTTCAATTAACGCCCGGATGTTTTCTTCCTTGGCGTCCCACTGGATAACAGCCGAAGCATCCACGATAAATCCGCCGTCGGCTGCGTATTCGTCAATCAATCTTTTGCAATACTCACGTACTTCTTCGGGTTTGCCGTAGGAAAGCAGGGTGTTGGGCACATTGCCGCTGATGCAGAATTTGCCGCCCAGTACCTCTTTAGTTTTAGCCATATCGGTCATGTCCACATGGAACAGAATGCTTTTTTCCGGCAGCTCGGCAATTTGCTCCAGGTAGGGCGTCCAGTTGCCCTCGGCATAGAAAAATGTGCGCTTGCCCTGGGCCCACATGCCCTCAATAACTGCCTTCAGGCTGGGCCAGTAGTATTCGTTCCACTGTTTGGGATTCAGGAAGGGGAAGCTGCCCCGGTGCAGGGGTATAAACACTGGAAACTGGGTATCCCCGCCGGCGGTGGCCATACCGTAAAAAATATTGTGCGGGATCAGCATTTCCGTAGCCGACCGTACTTTGTCGGGGATACGGTGCAAATCGCGCATGACTCCTTTTAATCCTCTTAAGGTATCTCCCAGTGTATCAAAGGGTGCTTTGGTAATACCGGTGAATGCAGGCGGGGCGCCGTATTCGGCTGCCCATTTGGCGCCGGCCTGTTGAGACTGGCCGTGCTGCATCACCATGGCGGCAACGCCTTTGATTAGCGCCAGGTTGGCCCGGTATGACCCCGGTTCGGCAAATTCTTCGTGGATTCGGGGTAAATAGGTGTTCAGGATCCACTTGGTGGGGTCGGCGATAAAATCATCGTAATCCTCGGCCAGCATGTACTCCCCTTCAACATACTGAAACTGCATATTGGGATCCAGTTCCTTGCCGCCGAACCTGAGATATCTGGCGCCTACCGCGTCATGGTGGGAAGCCCACCATAAACTGGGGGCTGTCGTAACCATATCCAGGTCGTAATCCGCCAGTAACTTGTCCACCGCCGCAAAATTCTTATCCAGTTGGTAATACACCTCCTGGAGGGTATAACCGGCATACTTGGCGGTAAACTCCGAGAGGTTCAAGCGGATGGGTACTTTGTCCGGTTTGCCTACGTCCAACACTGTCATGTAGCGGTTCAGTCGTTCCTGGTACAGCTTTTCCTTTTCAGTTGTCAAGTAAATACCCCCTTTTTTTATTCATGTGCCATAGCTATAAATACACAACCATGGGTAACTATGGCTTCACTCCTACCTGAAGGATTCCAGATAAAGCTGTTCTATATCCGCCGGGGTTGCCTGTCTCGGGTTGGTAGTGATAGGATTGTCATTCATGGCTCTTTCCACCATGGCGGGGATTTGGTCCCTGGTCGCACCCGTATCATCCAGATATTTGGGCACGCCTACATCGGCGCAAAGCTGCTCAACCAGTGCAAGGGCTTTTTCCGCGGCCTGCTGTACAGACAGAGCAGATATATCAGCGCCCATGGCGGCGGCTATATCGGCGAATTTTTGCGGGTTGGCGGGCAGATTGTATTTCATCACCCGGGGCAGCAGGATGGCGTTGGCCAGTCCGTGGGGGGTGTCGAAAAAGGCGCTCAGTTGGTGAGCCATGGCGTGGCAGGCCCCCAAACCGTTAAGGCTGAAAGCTGTTCCCGCCATCATGGAGGCGACCAGCATTTCTTCCCGGGCTCTGATGTTTTCGCCGTCTTGCACCGCCGTTCTCAGGGACCGGGAGATCATTTTAATCCCCTGGATGGCCAGGGCTTCAGCCGGAGGAAAACCGCCGATGGAGACATAGGATTCAATGCAATGGGTCAGGGCGTCAATTCCGGTGAAAGCAGTAAGGCCGGGAGGCATGGATACGGTAACCTCGGGGTCAAGCAAAGCGACGTCGGGGATCAGCAAAGGGCTGAGCACGCCGAATTTGGTTTGTTTTTTGGTATCGGTGATTACGCTGACAAATGTAACTTCGGTACCGGTTCCCGCCGTGGTGGGGATGGCGATCAAAGGCAACAGTTTGGGGGTAATTTTCATAATCCCGCCGATGGCAATGTCGTAATCATTGACTATGCCGCCGTGGGTATAGACCACGTTGGCCGCCTTGCCCACGTCTATGGGGCTGCCGCCGCCGATGCATACGATTACTTCCGGGTTTGTCTCACGCATAAAATCCGCGGCCTGGTGCACCATTTCTTCAACCGGGTTGGGTCCGATGGCGCTGAATATGCTTACTATAAATCCTTCATTATTCAGTTTGCCGGTCATGTTCGTAATCAGGGGTAAGTCCTTAAGCCCATTGTCCGTAATGACAATGACTCTGTTTTTGCCCATTTCTTTGATGATTCCGCCTAGTTCATTTAATGCTCCTGGTCCGGACACCACCTTTTTCGGCCAACAAATAAAGCTGCCTATAGTCATTACAAATCCCCCCTTTTAAATTTAAGCGCTCGTTTAACCGTTTACATACCCAGGTACGCTTCCCGGACATAATCGCTTTGAAGCAGGTCCCCGCTTTTGCCCTGTAAAACAACCCGGCCGTTTTCCAGTACATAAGCCTGATCAGCCGTCTCCAGGGTGTGCTGGACATTTTGCTCGGTCAAAAGGACTGTAATCCCTTGTTCGCGCAAAGACTGGATAATCTGAAATACTTCCAGCACTATCCGCGGCGCCAGACCGTAGGACAGCTCATCAAAGATGCACAGCTTCGGACGCGCCATCAGCCCCCGGGCCATGGCCAGCATCTGTTGCTCCCCGCCGCTAAGCGTCTTTACCAACTGCTTTTCTCTTTCCTTCAGCCTGGGAAAAAGCGCGTAAACCTCTTTCATAGTATCCTGTTTAACCTTCCAGGCCCGCTGGGTATAGGCCCCCAGCTCCAGGTTCTCGCGTACCGACATGTCTTGAAATAATCTGCCGCCCTGAGGCACATAGGAAATACCCATTTCCACAATGCGATGCGGCGCCAGCCGCTCTATTCGCGTGCCGAGAAAAGTCACGCTTCCCGAGACCGGGGACAGTATGCCGGAGATGGTGTTAAGCAGCGTGGTTTTACCTGCTCCGTTGGTGCCGATCAGGGCCGTTATTTCTCCTTCCTCGATGGTTAAAGACACTCCCCATAAGGTTTGAATATTGCCATAGCAGGAATGGATGTCATTAACTGAGAGCATCGGCCTGTTTCCTTTCCCCCAGGTATATTTCAATCACTTGCTTGTTGGCGACGATTTCCCCGGGCGTGCCCTCGGCAATTTTTTCACCGTAATGAAGCACGATGATTTGACTGCACACGTTCATAATTGCCTTCATGACGTGCTCAATAATCAAAACCGTAATTCCCCGCTCTTGAATCCTGCGGATCATTTCCATCGCCCGGGTTACCTCGGTGGGGTTTAAGCCGGCCATCATTTCATCGAGTAATAACAGTTCCGGTTTGGAGGCCAGTGCCCGGGCAACTTCAAGCCGCTTCTGATCAATCAAAGTTAGGTCTTTGGCCGGGGTATCACTTACCCCGGTCAACCCCACAAACTCCAGTGATTCTGCGGCTGTCTCGGCGGCGTCCGCTGATGAAACGGCCTTGGCCGTGCCGAACAGTGCTCCCAACAATACATTCTGGAAAACAGTTAAATTGGGAAAGACTTTAACTGACTGGAATGTCCTGGCCAATCCCATCCTGCATATTTGGTTTGGTTTCAATCCGTTTATTTTCGCGCCTTTAAATTGGATTGTCCCCGAGTCCGGGGTAAAAATGCCGGAGATCAGGTTGAAAACCGTAGTTTTTCCGGCGCCGTTTGGACCAATCAGGCCGACGATTGCGCCCTGCTCCACGTAGATGTCGGCGCGGTTTACCGCCACCAGCCCTCCGAAACGTTTGGTAAGCCCGTCAATTTGAAGTATGCGCATGTTTACCCTCCGGCCTTTTGGCTTGCCGCATTTGCATCAAACCGCCCACGCCCCTGGGCAGGTACAGTATGGCGACCACAAGGATGATGCCAAAAATGAGCATGTAATAATAAGGAAACCTCGTGATCAGCAATTCTTCCAGGTAAGTGAAAAATACCGCGCCAAGAATTGGACCGTAAAGCTGGTTCATGCCGCCGATGATGGCCATCACCACCGGCATGAAAGACAAGTCAAGATCAAAGGCAATCCTTGGGTCAATGTATGTCCACCTGGTGGCCATGATTACCCCCGTTGCCCCCATAAAAGAGGCGCTGACGGCGAAAGTGACAATTTTCAGCAGTGTTGTATTAATACCAGTGTGCGAGGCTGCTTCTTCACACTCGCCGATGCTCCGCAGAGCCAATCCATATTTGGATCGTCCGAGCAGGTGCGCTGTAAGTATCGAGAGCACCAGAATAAAAAGCATGACATAATAAACAGTGGTATTATCAACGCTTACCACCAGTCTGCCGACGGTGCCTGAAAAATTTACTTCCCACCACCGGAGAAAGGTTACGATAAGCTCAACCAACCCCAAAGTGAACATGGCAAAGTATATTCCCTTGAGCCGCAGTGTTATGCCGCCCACAAGAACCGCCAGGCAAAAACTGAGCAAACCGCCGGTAATAATAATTGCGGGCAGGGACAACACATGACCCAGTCCGGCCGCGGTGTACACGCCGACACCGAAAAACGCCGCCGGCGCCAGAGAGATATAGCGCGTTGGCCCGGAAAAAATAGTCCAGCTTACTGTGATGACGATATACATGAAAATGTTGCCCAGTAACACAACGGTATATTTCGAGGCGTATAGAGGCAAAGGCAGCAGTACCATCAGGATTAGGAACAAAGCAATTTGAGCACTTCCGGGCCGGGAGAATCCCTTGCGGGTTGACATTTTTTCGCTACCTCCCCAAGATTCCGGACGGTTTGACCAGGAGGAGCAGCATAAAAATTAGATAATATGCAACCAGGGACAAGCCGGGTTCTATGTAGGTAACTATGGTACCGATGATACCTAGTATAAAACCGCCGATAAAACTGCCCTGGATGCTGCCCAAACCTCCTATTACAACCACTATTATGGCGATGATGGTGTATTCAAAACCCATAGTCGGCTGAATCATATAAGACATGCTCAGCAGTGAGCCTGCCAATCCGGCCATCAGTGCTCCCAGTCCAAAGCAAAGTGCCAGTACCCGGTTTACCTCGATGCCCATAATACCGGCGGCCGCCGGGTCCAGGGCGGCCGCCCTGATGGCCTTGCCGGTACGGGTACGGGTTAAAAACAAATAAAAGACGAGGCAGATCATCACTGCAAAGAAAAGCATCACCAGGCGATTCGCCGCGAATTCCGCACCGGCCAGCTTGACCGGAACAGCCAGGTAGGAGTATCCCCTGGAACTGGCTCCCCAGATCAAAATGGCCAGGTTCTGCATGATAAAGATAAAACCAAAGGAAGCCAGCATGGAATTGCCCTCAAAGATTTCCGGTGATTCAGATGCACTGCGAATGCGCCTGTAAACGGTCCGGTAAAGAACAAAACCGAGGGCGAAAGTGACGGGACCGCATACCACCAGTGAAACCAGGGGGTTGATGCCAACCAGGGTGAACATCGTCCAGGTGAGGAAGGCTCCGAGCATAATAAACTCACCATGCGATACGTTCAAAACCCGGGCCACCCCGTATTGCAGGCTCAACCCCACTGCGATCAAAGCGTAAATACCGCCCATAAGTATACCGCTAATAAGTACATCCAGAATTGTTGCCATCCTGTTCAGTGCCCCTAGCTCTTCTTAGGCCACTGTGGTTTCAGAATGGGAGGTGCGGTACGGTTTTCACCCGGGTCGACTACTTCAAACACGCCATTTTGCCATTGGCCGACCTGGCCGAGATGGCCTCTGAAAAATCTGTCTTTATCGTAACTGAACGGCCCGATAAATGTGTCGTAAGTCTTTGTAGCAAGGACTTCCCTGATCTTGCTTTGGTCCAGAGTGCCGGCTTCCTCAATAGCCTGTTGGAAGTGCTGGAGGGATGAGTAATAATATAGCTGACCCCAATAGTCGTCCGGTTCTTTGTTAAAAGACTGCTTGTAGAGATCAACGAATTCCTGCGCCCCCGGAGAACTCTTAGCGTTCCAGGCGCCGCCGCCCATGATCCCTTCAACTGTTTCGACGCCAAACGCATCCCTATACATCGGGGCATAAGGTCCCACGGTGAAGTACAAAGCTTTAAAGTTGCAGTCAAGCTCAATTGCCTGTTGGGTTAACAGCATGGTATCCTCGGGGTAGTTAAACCCGATGAAGGCATCAACGCCAAGCGCCTTGGCTTCTTTTAACAATGGCGACAAATCCTTGGAGCCGGCGGGAAAGCTTTTTTCTAACTTTACTTCAATGCCCGCTTTTTCCAGCTCCGGGATCCCGACCGTGTTGTATTCGATGCCGTGCAGGTCTTCGAGGTGAACAACCGCTGCTGTTTTAAGCCCGAGCTCTTTTAGAATTTCAGCCAGCGCCGGCATCTGGGTGTCGGAAAAGTTCAGGACCTGAAATACATTGGGCAAGCCGGGCATGAGCTCTTTAAGTTTTTCAGCGCCTCCGGGGCCGCCGATCAGGATATACCCGTTCTTGTCGGCAATGGGTGAGGCGGCGTAGAGGAACGCGGTACTCCAGGGGGGCAGCACGAAATCAACCTTATCCTCCAAAATTAATTTTTCCAGTAATTTTGTCATCGTGCCCATATCCGACTTGTCATCGTATTTAATGTACTCGATGGGCAATTTCTTACCGTATTCTTCCACGTATATGCCACCCTGGGCGTTAACCTGTTCAACCCACAGGTCATAGACCGGGCCACTGGTGGTGGCCACGCCGGGAGCAAGCGGGCCGGAGAGGGAAATCGCCTGGCCAATCACGATTTTATCCTTGGTGTCGCCGGCCGGCTCCTCTCCCTGTCCGGTTGATTGCCGGCTGCATCCCACGGCAATGACTAAAACCAAAACAAACGCCAGAACAATTAACGACCGCGTCCATCCCTTTTGAATCATTTTTATTCCCCCCGTGTTTTTTTTTGGAGATTAAAAAGGTATTGCCATTTCCAGCTCTTGTTCTGTAAAATCAAATACGGCGCCGCTGGAAGGCAAGACCTCCCGATACATGAAGTCCGGTAACTTGTTGTCTCGTGTTGTGAACCCGGCGGCGTTATTAAACGCTTTTTCAAGGGCTATGGTCTGGACGCCGATGCCAAAAAATCTGTCTGATTCCCATTGACCCCCATATTTTCCGCTCATCATTGCGCAAAGATAACCTATACTTTCAGGGTTTGCCATGGGGCCTAAAGCCGCCATTAGACATATACCCAAACTGTCAATGGTAGCCATAGCTACTTGCAAATTAGTTGACAAGTCAACCTGCCCTTCTTTTTTATAAGGATCTACGGTTGGATTTCCAACGGTGTTGCCGGCTGTATGGTCGGCCCCCATGGGTGAGGTGGCATAGGTAACTCCGGTGCCCTTTAACCCTCTCGGGTCATATGCGGCCATGTTTTGCCCCTTGACGGTGGGAATCCTGCTTACCCCAAGGTACTTGCCGGTTAGCTCGGTGCCCTGGCCGAGGACTTTCCCAAAGTCGGTGCCGTCCATCATCTCCTGAATTAATTTGATGGCTCCCTCACCATCACCAAATTGGATTTGGCCTGCTTCCATGCAGACGGCGATAGTGCCGCCCGTCTCTATGGTATCGATGCCCAGATCGTCACAGAGCCGGTCAATCCGGGCAATGGTGTCCAATGAGTCAATCCCGCAATTGGAGCCGTTTAAAGCAATGGTTTCATATTCAAAACCCGACGTCAGATAATTCCCGTTGGCATCGTTATAAATATTTGAGCAGGATACCACGCAGCCAGGCATGCATATGTGGCCTGTTCCGCCGCCCCTGGTGCTTTGGATCTCCACCAGTTTTTCTCCGCCGATATTTTCCGCTTTATCCCATTTGCCGTTGCTGTAATTTTTGGTCGGCAAAGCTCCCAGGGCATTGACCATGTTCACCAACGCCGCGGTACCCAACGCGGGAAACACCTGTCCAGACACCGGATCCGCCTTGATTGCCACGGTATAATTTTTCACTGCCGCCTTGAATTTTTCTCTATCCGCGTATTCTGTATCGGCAGAACCGGTTGCGTTCAATACGATTGCTTTTAATCCTTTTGAACCCATGACCGCGCCCAGACCGCCGCGACCTGCCGCCCTGCTGGGGCGGCCTTCCATATCGGTAACCTGTACCGTGGAGTTTCGGTATCCCCTTTCACCCGCTGTGCCGATGGAAATAATGCTAATTTGTTCGCCGAAATCTTCGCGCAACCGTTCGGCCAGGGCGTAGTTATTTAAACCTACATACTTGCCCGCCGGTAAAAGTTCGGTTTTATCGGCGTCGATCCTTAGAATGAACCACTCATTATCCGGTGGTTTATTCTCCACAATAATTGCCTTAAGCATCAGTTTGCCCAATATCCGGGCGGCCGTGCCGCCGACATTGGCTTCTTTAATTCCCCCGGTTAAAGGGCTCTTGCCGCCAACCGACAACCTGCCGCAATTGGGCGCCAGCGTCCCGTTTAAAAGGCCGCCGCACAAAATTAATTTGTTTTCACGGCTGAGAGCATCACATTTGGGATTGACTTCATCATTTAATATTTTGGCAATTAAACCGCGACCGCCAAATAACTCGTATTCTTCCTTGACGTTTTCATAAATAATTGACTTAGTATCCATTTTCAGCCTCAAAAACCTCAGCAAGGCAATCACTCCCCGTTTTGATAATTTGACCCGGCCTGCTCGGATTAAATCATTAGAAAATTGCGAAAATTAAGCCGGACTAATTACTCATAAATGCAAGGTTTATTCCCAAGCAACCTTTTCTAAATTATTTACCTGGCGTTACCCGATTCATTTTTGCAACGCTATTTAGATTTTCCCGGCTGCTTTAAGCCATGGAGAGGAGGTTTGTTTCCGGGGATGGAAAAATGTTTTTAAAATCCCTGGCTGTTATTGTTTATTTATTGTTCAAAACCATGTTTACAAACCAAGCGTATTGTCAAAAATTTTTACATCAATTCGGTAATCAGGAATTTGGACACTTATCCACCCGGCATTAAGCTGTAAATATCAACTGCGTCCCCATCCTGCAGAATTTGCGTATCCCTGGCCATTGTTCCGTTGACTGCAATAATACCGATACGGTTTTGCTGATCAGGAAATAGCTGCTGGACCAAATCACGCACTGTCAGGTTATCATTTAGTCTCATGCCGATTTTTTTACCGGGTTGATAACCTTCAATGTGGATTGACGGAGTTAAGTGCGACCTCAATGTTACGTTGATATTATTTTTTTGCATGGTCACTGTTCCCGGGTTTGGGATTTTGTTTGGTAATCTTATCAAACTTCTTTCTAAGCTTTTCGTTATTGCTGATTTTATTATAGATAGTCTGCCTGCTGACCCCGATCCGGCTGGCCACTTTGCTTAAATTACCGCTCTCTTCCTGAAGCAGCAGATCGATTACTATTTCCTCGCCTAACCTGATTAAATTAGGTGTACCTGGCTGTTTATTCTTAATTACGCAGAGCTTGCTTTTTAAACTTTTGTAATTATAGGCTTTAATTATTTTCTCCGGTAAATGGTTTAAAGTAAGTTCCCGTTCGTCGTCCAACAGGGCCACGGAACCTTCGATTACATTATTCAGCTCGCGGATATTGCCCCGCCAATGATAATGGGAAAGGGCGTCTAAAAAATCCTTTTGCATATTGATGTCGCCTAAATTAAACTCTTTAGAGAATTTATCAATGAAATGACTGACCAGCAGGGGCACGTCCTCTATTCTATCGCGCAAAGGCGGTAAAGTAAGGGTAATGGTGCTGATCCGGTAATATAGATCATCCCTGAATTTACCGGCGTCCGATTCCTGCAATAAATCTTTTTTCGTGGCCGAGATCAGCCTTGGATTGATTGGTATTTCTTTTACTCCGCCCACCCGGCATATTTTATTTACCGAAAGGGCTCGCAGCAGTTTTACCTGGGTATGTAAAGGCATGCTTTCAATTTCATCTAAAAACAGGGTGCCCCCGTAAGCTATTTCCAGTTTGCCCAATTTGCCTTCTTTTAAGGCTCCGGTAAAGGCGCCCGGCTCGTAGCCGAATAATTCACTTTCAACCAATTCGGACGGAATGGCCCCGCAATTGATGGCTACAAAAGGGTGGTTCTTCCTTGAACTGGCGTTGTGAATGGCCTGGGCGAATAATTCTTTACCGGTGCCGCTTTCTCCAAATAATAAGATTGCCGAGGACGTTTTAGCCACTTTTTTTGCCGTTTCTATTACCTTGTTCGTTTTCGCGTCTTGGCTGATGATATCTTCAAACGTAAATGTCGCCTCATGACCATGATGGGTTTTATTTAATTTGGCCAAGTTTTTAAGCATGATTATTTTCTCTTCGGGCAATTTGCCCGGTTTTACGGAAATTAAAAAGTGCTTTGGGGCGCCGTGAACATTTAAGTTAATTTTTTTGTCTTCAAAATGGCCGCTGTAATTTGAGTGCTGTAGATGGGACATAAACCGGTCAAGTTCCGGTTTGATATTATTTTTGTTTATATTCAGCATACTGATAAATTTACTGTTATAGCAGCTGATTTTATTCTGTTGATTAATATAAGCCATCCCCTGGGGAAAATGTTCAACGGTACTGCTGATTGCCGATTTGTACCCTTGTAATTCGTCTAAAGCCTCTGTCATAAACGAAATATTGTCAAAGATTTTGGCCAAAAGGGTTACCAGCATAAGAATATCTATGGTGTGTTTTTTGTTATAGCTGTAAATCAGGATCGCTCCGATTATTTCCCCATTGCTGTTGTGAATTGGGGCGGCGGAGCAATAAATGTTATGCAGGTCCCGGCAAAAATGTTGAGGCCCCAAAACCTGTACCGCTTTTTTTTCCCTTAAAGCAACACAAATGGCATTGGTTCCGATATCTTCTTCCGACAAATGGGTGGGAATTGTATTGCTGATACCCAATTCCCGGTGGAAGTAGTTGGCTACGGCGATAATTTGAAAGTTGTTGGCCTGTCTGTCAAATAATTGCACGGTTAATCCTTTTTTTCTGGATACATATTGTATATATGTAATAATATCGCCAAATTTATGCACTAAATTCTCGCTATTGCGAAGCTGCTCTCTGATAGTGTCCGGCGACAAAAACGACTTTTTCAAACTATAGGGGTCAATTCCATAATCCATACTCCTTTGCCATGATTCATGGATCTGCCTGGGAACTATATTAGTATCTATTTGCTTCCCCTTGATGAATTTCTCCCACTCGGTTTTAATCATATTGAGTTTTGACAAGGAGTTGTCGTTGATAATCATTTCTGTTTTCAGTATTTCATTGAAATCGCACCGCAGCAAACTATCGTTGATGTCCACTTTTTTTGCACCTCCCGGTTGTGCTTTTTAAAAGTGAATTATGAAAAAGAATACTAAATATTAAAAAAATTTTGATAACGGGGGAATAACATTTATCCTTACCTTTCATTATAATCTTTTGCGATGATAAAGCAACAAAGTAAAAACGGGGCTGTTTTGCTCAGCCCCGCATACTTTCATTGATTTTGTCCAATTCAGCTTTTAGCCGGATGGGATCCCCGCCCTGTTGGATTTGGCTGTTTAGTTTCTCCAGTTCCGAGTACAGTTTTTTGTCCGTGGTAACGTGTACCTGGTACCCGGGAGCCATTTGGGTAATTCTTTCGTGTACTTCTTTGCGGATGGTCTTCAACCTTAACCGGTCAAAACCGGTTACCCGGACGGCAACGGAGATATCACCACCTAAAGCCACTGCCACAGCGTCTTCCACCGCATTCACTTTTTGGGCCTCATTCTTAACATTGCCGGCAAGTTCAACGTCAGCCGGCACGTCTTTGTTTGAAGATTGCTGTTGGGCCCGGGGTTTTTGAGCCGGAGTGTTTTGCATTGTGCAGCCGGCATTGAAAAAAATTAATATAACAATTAATGCAATAAGGTATTTCATCTGCCCTCACCTTTTTATCCTTTTGGTTTAAACAGCAACGCGGCCATGAAAGCAAAAATGATTGCCGCGGATATGCCGGCACTGGTTACTTCAAATATACCGGTCAGTATACCCACCAGGCCGGTTTGCTGGGCCTCGGCCAGTGCTCCGTGCACCAGGGAATTGCCAAAACTGGTGATCGGCACGGTGGCGCCGGCCCCGGCAAAATCAATCAGCGGCTCATACAGCCCGAAGCCCGCCAGTACCGCCCCCACAACTACCATGATGCTGATGGTATGGGCGGGTGTAAACTTTCCTACATCCAGCAGCAGCTGCCCAACCACGCATATTAGCCCGCCAACCACAAAAGCCCAGAAATATATTTCCAAGTTGACCACCCCTCAATGGATGTGTTCGATTGAGACGGCGTGCGCGATACAGGGGATGCTTTCATGCTGCTGGTAAGACAGTGGCGATAACAACGCGCCGGTGGCAACAATCAGCACTTTTTTCAGTTCGCCCCGCTTAATCCTGTTCATTATATGACCGAAAGCGACGGTGGCCGAACACCCGCACCCGCTTCCCCCGGCCAGGACGCCGGGCTGGTCCGCACTGTAGATCAGTATTCCGCAGTCGGTAAACTTGCCGGCGGTAAAACCGATGCCATGCTTTTTAAGCAAATCGCCGGCAATGGCGTGCCCCACGCGCCCCAGGTCGCCGGTGGCAATTAAATCGTATTCATCCAGGGAAATCTGCAAATCCCTGATGTGGGCGGTGATGGTATCCACCGCTGCCGGAGCCATGGCGCTGCCCATATTGTACGGGTCGCTGATGCCCATGTCCAGTATTCTGCCGATAGTGGCCGACGTGACCCGGGGGCCAGCACCCTCGGCGCTTAACAGGGCCACGCCCGCGCCGGTTACGGTCCACTGGGCCGTAGGCGGTTTTTGGGCTCCGTATTCGGTGGGGTAACGGTATTGCTTTTCCACCGCCGCATTATGGCTGACGGTACCGCAGATAACATGGTTGCCACCCCGGCTGTCCACGATCAACGAACCCAGGGCCAGGCTTTCCATGGAACTGGAGCAGGCTCCGTACAGGCCCAGAAACGGGACGGCCAGCGTCCTGGCGGCAAAACTGCTGGAAATAATCTGGTTAAGCAGGTCCCCGCTGAGAAAAAACTGAATATCCTGTTTTTGCAGGCCGGCCTTGCGAATGGCAATTTCGCAGGCTTCTTCCAGCATCCTGGTTTCCGCCTTTTCAAAACTGTCCTGGCCCACCCACAGATCGCCGTGCAGGAGATCAAAATCATCGGCCAGCGGCCCTTCGGCTTCGTGGGGACCGCCCACCGCGGCGGTGGAAATAATTACCGGCTTATTTTTAAACAACCATGTTTGGTGGCCCTGCTGCATATTGATATCACGCCCCTCCCAGTTCAGCCAGCAATGTTTTTACCAGGGCTACGATAAATGCTGAAAAGACGCCGAACACAATCACGGAACCCGCCAGTTTGAACATTTTGCCTCCCACGCCCAGCACGAACCCTTCGCTGCGGTGTTCGATGGCGGCCGAAGCCATGGAATTGGCAAATCCCGTTACCGGCACGGCGGTTCCTGCGCCGGCCCACTGGGCGATATGGTCGTATACGCCCGCGGAGGTTAAAATGACGGAAAAGAGGATCATAATCGCCACTGTAGGGTTGCCCACAGTCTTTTCCGTGAAATCAAAATTCCATAAAAAGAACTCGGAAACGCCCTGACCGATGGCGCATATGAGACCGCCAACCAGAAATGCCTTCAGGCAATTTAACAAAACCGGGCGTTTGGGCTCCCTGGCCCGGGAAAAACTTTGGTATTCCTGCTGCACCGGGGTTAGTTTTTTCTTTTTTTTATTGGACAATGGATCAACCCCTTTATTTTATTAACAAGGGTTCAAGCTCGCTGATTGTTTCCGTCAGAATTGCCGCAGATTTGCCGTACATTTCTTTGGCCTGCTCATTTTTGGTTCCCAGGGCATATAACTCGCAATCGGCCTGGCATTTTTTCAAAGTTGAGAATAGAAGTTCCTTTGTTTTTGGTTTAGGCACTCTGACGGCATCATCAAAAAGGTCCAGATAAAGCTGTCCCCTTGAGTCAACCTGGGCTATAAAAACATTTTCCGGAGCCACACCCGCCTTTTCCAGTTCGGTATGCAGCCAGTGCCTGTTCAGGCCCATGGCGGTTAAAGGCTCGTCCATGATAATACCGTCCATCATCACTGTCTGCGGTACGCTTTCCATGCCCGCTTTAAAACCGGCGGCCTGTGGCGTCAGCGGTTGCTTGTCTTTCTTTAACAGCACGCTCAAATCCCCGGCAGACTCCAATACGGCAAATTCAACGTCGGCAAAGTTGAATACGTTTTTCCTCCTCAACTGGCTCATCAGGTCCTCGGGGGTGTACCGGGCCTCCATGAGCTTATCTTCCAAAACCTTGCCGTGGTTAATTAAGACGGTTTCAGACCCCTGAATTATATCTCTTACCGTTTTATATTTGATGGCCAGGATATAGCTTAACGCAGGCAGTATTGTCCATACCGCCAGAGCGATGAGTCCGTTTATTATATTGCCCGCCAGGTTTAAAGAAATGGCGGCTACAATTACGCCTATTGTTATGCCAGTCACCAGATCAAAAAAAGTTAACCGCGCAGTCAGCTTTTTGCCAATCAGACGGACCAGGATTAATGTAGCCCCAAAGAGGCCGGCGGACCGGATAAGTATATTCAACCATTCGGGCATCGCAATTTCTCCTTTGTTTAAAACCCCTTGTACTGTGGTTCGGCAAATTCAAGTTCTCCAAGCTGTTTTTCCATGTCCAGGATCACCTTTCCAATGCTCGCGGCATTACGATTGATTATCTTTACGGCCTCTTCATTTTTTTCCATGGCGGCAAACTGTTCCAATGTGGACTTGGCTCCTTTTAAACTGGCGATGGTTTGTTTAACCTGGCTTCCGATGGTCACGGCGAAGTCCTCCTTTGAAAAATATTCTGTATCATATGCCTTTTAATATACGTAAAAAAAGCCGGGTTGGCAGACCCGGCTTTTTAAAAACCTTTATATTGTGGCTCTTCCTTCTCTATTCCACCAATTCGTGGTTCGATGCTTTGCACAACACTCTTTGTTTGTTCGGCGGCGCTGGTGAATAATTGTTTGGCTTGCGGATTTTGAGTTTGCATGGCAAAGGTTTCTAAATTGGCCTGAGCGCTTTTGAGTCCGGCTAAGGTTTGTTTTAATTGTACTGCGACCGTCATTGTTTATCCCCCTGTAAGTTAAATTAGATTACAAATTAAAATATGCCCTATCATGGACTTTTTATTTAGGTTAATTTTAGCAATGTTTGTTTGGCCTAAATTTTTATTTGTCTTGCATTATGTGTCCCCTGAGCGGGGAAAATTTGTTCAGGAGGTTTACCGCCAGTCCATAAGCAGCTCATGTTTGCGCAGGTAAGACAGAATAAGTCCCGGGAAGCCGGCAAACAAGTTGATGACGCCGGCGACCAGGTAAACCGTCCCGGTAATACCGGTCTGCAACGCTGAAATAACGGTAAAAATAATGCCTAAAAGAATGAAAGACCATGCTTTCCGGCGGGAAAACATAATGTTCTCCTTAATGGAAAGCGCCATTTCCAATCCGGAAATGCGGCTTTCTTGCTCTTCATGCCATTTTTCATCCGGAAAAACCGGGTGGTTTGCTTTCCTGGCCATGCGCAGCACCGTATGGCCATCCAGGAGATGGATTTGAACTTGACCCCGTACACGGCTGGCGAACCGGCGGGCATCATCGGAAAAAGAACCGGTGGTGACTACAATTCCGGTATGGAACCCGGCCTGCTTGACCTCGGCAAAGAACTTCCGGATCTCGGCGGTGGTGGTTTTATGGTCGTCGATTCCGGAATTTATGCACATGACCCCCACCCTGCGGTTTCGGATATAACCGGTAAGGGATATTGCGGAGTCGTCGCCGGGTGGAAGCACTTTTAGCCCCGTAACCGGGAGGGTGCCCTGCATTAATTCTTTCACCAGCAGCGCGAAATCTCCGGGTGACTCCATCTCCTTCAGTTTTTGTCTGCATTTGCGGGCGGAGTACCAGATGTCCCGGTGTTGACGGTGAGATTTGTTTTTATGCCTGTGGTACCATAGCACCAGCAAAGTGCCCAGCGCCAGCGCCGGTACCGTTAAGATGCCCGATAATACCGGGGTCACCGGCGCAGTTTGCACAGCCAAAGCTGCCAGCAGCCATACCAATAGTAACGACAGTAATACGTCTATCACTCTGGCCAAACGGGTGCGGTCGTCCCGGGACGGGTTGCGCACGTAATAATGCGGCCTGTCTTTAATCATCTGTGGTTACCTCCTTAATTATCAGTTATACGCACAATTATTGCCGGTTTAATTGTTTTGTAATCAATGGGGGTGTCTTAATGCGGGAACACGAGGAATTGGATGCGAAATACGCCGCCCTGGACCGGATTATCCACCGGCACGACTGTGACAGGGATCAATTGATCAGGGTCTTGCAGGAGGCGCAGGAAGTCTTTGGTTACCTGCCGGAGGAGGTGCAGACTTATATCGCCGGTAAGATGAATTTGCCTGTGAGCGAGGTAAACGGGGTAGTAACATTTTACGCCCTGTTTGCAACCGAACCCCAGGGCCGGTTTTCCATTAATGTCTGTACCGGTACCGCCTGCTATGTGCAGGGCGCCCAGCATTTACTGGAGGATTTCAAAAGAGATCTTAACCTGACGGGTAACAGTAATACCACTGCAGACGGGTTGTTTACGGTAAAAAGCACCCGCTGCATCGGGGCTTGCGGCCTGGCTCCGGTGCTGACGGTGAACGACGAGGTGCACGGCAAACTGACCCGCAAGGATGTGCCAAAAATACTGCGTGCGTATAAGCGGGCCAGAGATGCGGAATATGCGGCAGCAAAGAAAACCGAGGTGAATGAAGCTGATCAGGTCTCTAGGGGAATTGGAACAAATCAGGAACAGCCGCCGGCCTGATATTGAGCTGCGTACCGGCGGCACCGGCCGTCCCGGTCGGAAACATGTGCTGGTCTGCACCGGAACCGGCTGCACATCTTCCGCCAGTAACGTTTTATTGGAGGAATTGAACAGGGAAATTAGTGCTGCCGGCCTGGGTAAAAAAATCAGTGTTTTTAAAACCGGTTGTTTCGGTTTCTGTAAGCTGGGGCCAATTGTAATGGTCCATCCCGGTGATTATTTTTACTGCCTGGTGGAGAAAAAAGATATCCGGGAACTGGTGCGGGAACACCTGAAAAATGACCGGGTGGTGGAAAGGCTGTTGTACCGGGACAATGTGGATAGCGCCCCGGTAAGGCGACGCTCGGAGATCCATTTCTTTCAGGCTCAGAACCGGGTGGCACTGCGTAATTGCGGTTTGATTAACCCTGAGGATATCCATGAATCTATAGCTGCGGACGGTTATTTCGCCCTGGCCGACGTGCTGTTGAACCGAAAACCAGGTGCGGTAATCGATCTGGTTTTGCATTCAGGGCTGCGGGGCCGGGGCGGCGGCGGATTTCCGGTGGGCAAGAAGTGGGCGGCGGCAGCGGAAGCGCCCGGTGATGAAAAGTACGTGGTGTGCAATGCCGACGAGGGTGACCCTGGTGCGTTCATGGACCGCAGTATCCTGGAAGGCGACCCCCACAGTGTGCTTGAAGCGATGACCATCGCCGGCTGGTGCATTGGCGCCCGGCAGGGATACATTTACGTGCGCGCCGAATACCCGATTGCCGTGGAACGGTTGGAAATTGCGGTTAAAGAAGCACGTAAGCTTGGTTTGCTGGGTGACAATATCCTGGGCACGGGTTTCCGTTTTGACATTGACCTGCGCCTGGGCGCCGGGGCATTTGTTTGCGGTGAGGAAACAGCCCTGTTGCGCTCGGCTGTCGGCCTGCGGGGCGAGCCCCGTCCCCGCCCTCCCTATCCGGCCCGGTGCGGCCTGTACGAAAAGCCCACTTTGCTGAACAATGTGGAGACATTCGCCAATATTCCGGTGATTATCCGGTACGGTCCCCGGTGGTTTGCCGCCATGGGTACGGAAAGCAGCAAGGGGACCAAGGTTTTTTCCCTGGCCGGAAAGATTAATAACACCGGTTTAATCGAAGTGCCCATGGGTACCACCCTGCGCACCGTGGTGTTTGACATAGGAGGCGGTGTGCCCCACGGGCGGGAGTTCAAAGCGGTGCAAACCGGCGGGCCGTCGGGCGGTTGCCTGCCTGCCGAACACCTGGACACGCCCATCGATTATGAGTCGCTGAAAGAGAAAGGTTCCATGATGGGATCCGGCGGACTGATCGTTATGGACGAGACAGATTGTATGGTCGATATCGCCAAATTCTATCTGGAGTTCAGCCAGGACGAATCCTGCGGCCAGTGTACCCCCTGCCGGGTGGGCACCAAACGAATGCTTGAAATTCTGGAACGGATTACCGAAGGAAAGGGCAAAATGGAAGACCTGGATACCCTGGAGGAATTGGGCGCCGAGATTAAGGACGCCTCCCTTTGCGGACTCGGTGTGGCGGCGCCCAACCCGGTGCTGTCGACGCTGCGTTATTTCCGCGACGAGTACGTGGCCCACATCAGGGATAAAAAATGCCCGGCGGGTGTGTGCCGGGCACTTCTGGACTATGCCGTAGACGAGGAAAAGTGTGTCTCGTGCGGTTTATGCGCCAAAGCCTGCCCGGTGGGGGCGGTCCGCGGGGCAGAAAAAGGCCGGCCGTACTTTATCGACCGGCAGTTGTGCTTAAAATGCGGGGCCTGTATCGCCCGCTGCCCCAAGGAGGCAATCTTCACCGGTTAATGTTTAACTTTGCTTTTAATTTACGCTTTAACGTTTTCGCCCGGTAAGGCGCTCTGCTGTCCTATGCCCACACCGGTAAAACATTTATCAACATGGTCCTTGGAGAACTGCGGGGTAAAATAGCTGATGGCCACCAGGGCGACAGCGGAAACGACGATGCTGTAAAACAGCGGATCCACAACCGTCCATGGATAGGGCAACAGGGATTCCTTGCCGAATAAGAGCTGACTGATGCCAAAGGGTTTTGATTCGGAGGCGTGCAGGAAAACAAATCCGAAAATGGCTACCCCGTAACCCAGAGCCACGCTCCAAACCGCCGCTTTTTTGGTCACCCGCTTCCAGAAAATTGCCCCCAGGAGGGCGGGCAGGAGTCCCGCGGCGCAGATGCCGAACCAGAAAGCGGTGGCTCTGGCGATGATGCTGATGGGCAGGATATAGGCCATGATCACAGCGGCAACGGCGCCGATAGCAACGCCTATGCGGGAGTATAACAGCGGGCTTTTGGCGGTTTTAACGCCCCACTCGGGCAGCATGTCACGGGAAAAGGCGATGCTTTGCACGTGGATCAAGCCCAGCACCGTTGTAAGACAGGCTGCAATCAACGTAATCATAAACAGATAAATAAAAGCTGTGGGCATCACGGCGTTAATGAAGGCGGGAATGATCATATCCGTGTTTCCCTGGGCCGCGGCAATGGCAATTTGCCCGGTGGTATCATGGAAAAACACGTTGCTCAAGGGGCCGACCATGAAAGCCGTACCGGTGAAAAAGAAGATGCAAAGACCGCCGGTAACAATGGCGCGGTTCAAAGCTCTCCTGTTCGGCACCGTCATAAACCGCAGGGTTAATTGCGGCTGGGCCAGCACCCCGATCCCTACGCCCATGACAATGGTGCTGATTACCGTCCACCAGTAAGGAGAGCCTGCGGCAGGCATTGACGTCCAGCCCAGGTGGCCGGCTGCGGCCATATTCTCCGGCACCTGGCCGGCCAAATCGGTCAGGGCTTGGTGTCCGCCGATCACGCCGCCGACAATGGAATAGGTCTTAAAGAGGAGAAATATCATCCCCAGCAGCATTATGCCGCACATGAAAGCGTCGGCGTACATAACCCCGCGCATTCCGCCCCAGCCTACATATAGGGCAACCAGGATCACCAGGATTAACAGAGCGATATTATAGTCAATTTTTAGAGATTCCTGGATAAACCGGCCGCCGCCGATTAATACAACACCGGTGTAGGCGGGCATAAAAATGAAAATCATCAAACCGGTGAACCAGGTGATAAACTTGGAATCGTAACGCGCGCCCAGGAAAGAGGCCAGCGTATTGGCGCCCAGGTTGCTGCTCATGCGTCGAATCGGCCCCCCCATGAATACAAAGGCAACGAAAATACCCACCAATATGTTTAGAAAGGAGAGCCACATCAGGCTGAATCCGAAAACACCGGCCGCACCGCCGAAACCCACAATGGCCGAGGTGCTGATAAAGGTGGATGCGTAGGACAGGGCCATAATCCAGCCCGGAATTTGACGTCCGCCCACCATGTAGTCTTCCTGGCTTTTTGTCTTTAGTGAACCCAGATAAGTTAGATAGGTTACAATACCTAAAAATAATAACAGAATTATCGCCAGTAAGGGGATATTTATTTCTCCGCCCATTATTCGTCACCACCCTTATCCCAGTTGATTCCGCCGTAAATTACGCAAAGCAACATCGCCCCGATATTGAGAAGCCATACCAGTGAAATCCAGGGGTCTGCCATGCCAAGCATTTTAAACACCTCCCTTTGTTTTTCCAATTGATTGTGTGGCGCCCAAGTCGCTGACACCCGTTAAATTACCGGCTTGCTACCACCCCCTTCTTGATAAATATACACTCTTTAGGATAAAAAATATATATAATTATGAATTTTCTGTATTTTTTAACCGGGGGTGGCCGGGCAAGGACCGGCTCCCTTGGTTTATTTGGCTTCTATGCGCTTGTCGATCAGCCGTTTGGCTTTGCCCTCACTGCGCTGAATTGTATGTGGCGGTACAATGGTTATTTGGCTGGAGATATACAGCATTTGCTGCATTTCCTGGTGCAGGTTATTGGTAAATTGCTCAATGCACTCTTGGCCTGAGCAAAAAAACTCTTCGGTTGCTTCCACCTGGATTTCCAGACGATCAAGGTTGTTTACCCGATCCACCACCAGCACATACTGGGGAGCCAACTCACCGTGGCGCAGCAGCACACCTTCTATCTGGGAGGGAAATACGTTGACGCCTTTGATGATCAGCATGTCGTCGGTACGCCCCGCCAGTTTAAAATGCCGTACGCCGGTGCGTCCACAGGAACACGGCTCGTCGGTCAGCCTCGTGATGTCCCTGGTCCGGTACCTGATCAGCGGCATAGCCTCCTTGGTCAGCGTGGTAATCACCAGTTCTCCTTGCTCGCCCGGAGGAAGGGGCTCTCCGGTATCCGGGTCGATGATTTCCGGCAGGAAGTTGTCATCCTGAATGTGCAAGCCATTATGGTAAGGACATTCTATTGAAACCCCGGGACCCATAATTTCACCCATGCCAAATATATCATAGGCTTCCAGGTGCAGTTTTTCCTCAATCTCCGCCCGCATTTCCTCGGTCCATGGTTCGGCGCCGAACACACCCACCCGCAGTTTAATCCGGGTTTTTATATCCACGCCCATTTGGGCTGCGGTTTCAGCCAATACCAAAGCATAGGAAGGGGTGCTGGTAAGCACGGTGGCTCCAAAGTCCTCCATGAGCATTATTTGCCGGTTATTCACGCCGCCCGACATGGGTACGGTGACGGCGCCGATCTTTCTGGCCCCCAGATCGGCCCCGAGGCCGCCGGTGAACAGCCCGTAACCGTATGAATTGTGCACGACGTCACGGTAGGAAGCGCCGGCGGCGGTAAGGCTGCGGGCCATCATTTCTGTCCACATGTCAATATCGTTGGCGGTGTATCCGGAAACCACCGGCTTGCCGGTGGTGCCGCTGGAACAGTGGACCCTGACCACGTCTTTAAGCGGCGCGGCAAACAGTTCAAAGGGATAATTGTCCCGCAAATCGTCCTTAACGGTAAAGGGCAAACGGCGCAGGTCGTCCAGAGTCTTGATGTCCTCCGGTTTGACGCCGTGCTTTTTAAACAGGTTTCTGTAAAACGGGGATTGTACCGACAGCCTGGCCACCAAATCCTGCAGCAGTTTAAGCTGCAGTTCCCGGCGCTCTTTAACCGGCATGCACTCGGCTTTGTTGTTCCACACTAGATTGTGGCTGGGTTTTGTTGACATTCTTTTGGCCTCCTCTAATCAATTCCCGGTTGGACGTAAATCCCGGCGCCACGTTCAGTAATGCCTGCCCCTTCATAAAACGGTCGATATTTTCCACCAGTACGGCGCCGAATCGTTTCTCGTACATATCCGTCCAACTTGAGATATGCGGGGTGATAATCAGGTTTTTGGTGTCCCAGAACTCGTCCCCGGGCGGCAGGTAAGACGGCAGCGGGTTCTTAATCCAATGGGTGTCGTTGGCGGCGCCGGCTATCCAGCCCTCGTTCAACGCCTTCATCAGTGCTTCCTTGATTACCAGTGAGCCCCGGGCACAGTTGATCAGATAGGCGGTCTTTTTCATCAGTTTAAAGCGTTCTTCGTTCATCATGCCTAAAGTTTCTTTGGTTTCCGGGCAGGAAAGCACCACAAAGTCGCTTTGCTTAATCACCTCGTCCGCCTGGCTGCTCAAGAACACCTGGTCCACAAAGGGAATGTCCATGATTCTGATGTCGGTGCCGATTACACGCATGTCGAAAGGCTTGGCCCGTTTGGCTATTTCACGCCCGATGCCGCCCAGACCGATAATGCCCAGCGTTTTGCCGTACAGTTCTTCACCGCAGATGCGCTGGTATTTTTTCTCCTTTTGGTTATCCCACATCTGGTTGAATTTCTTGGTCAAATTCAGCATCAGGCCGATGGTGAACTCGGCCACCGGTATACCCGAACCGCCGGGCAGGTGCACCAGGGGCACGTGATTTGGGATTTGACCCCATTTTTCCCAGTGGTCCACCCCCGAGCTGAAGGTCATGATCCACTGCAGGTCTTTCATTTCCGGAATCCGGTTAACAATCATTCCGGAACCAATGATGTGAGTATCCAACACTTCATCCGGTAAGTCCGCACCGTTTGTGGATTTGCGTATCCTGATGGCACCGCTGGACACCTGGTCGGGAAAACGCTGCCTGATCAGTTTTTCGTACTCCTCCGGCGTGCCAAGACCAGGCTGAACCACTATTAAAATGTTCAGGGGGTTAAAGTTAGGCATATAAAAAGACACCTCACCAATAAGTAATTTTCCAGCCCTTGACCGGCAAAGGTATCCATGCTACCATGCTGCAATTTTAATTAACCTTGTTCGCGCAAATTTGAAGATTCTTAAAATTAAGGCTGATTAAATTTTAACACGGGCCCGCATTTATTTGTATTGGCCCCGATATACAAACAATAATTAGTTATTTGTGCCAACCGTACAACAAAATAAAAAAACATCCCGCCCCTGGACCAGGGACGGGATGCCTGCGCGTAGTCGCTCTACACGGTTACTTCGGGGTCCCCGCCGATAGTTTTAGATTCTTTGGTTAACCTGGCGAACGTGCTGAAGAAATCATTGGTGGCTTTCTGGTCGGGGGCCGGAGTTATATAAGTAACAACGATTAATACGATTAATCCCAGGACCAGAGCCGGTACCCCGGGCAGCATGCCCATGGCAAAGCTTGCCGGGATGATGCCCAAAGGCAAAGCAACCTGCACTATTTGTGAGACCAGGAGCGCGGCAATGGCGGCTTCCTTGGTGCAGCGCCGCCAGTACAATGCGGCAAGCATGGGAACAATTAAACAGGCAAACCCGCCAAAGGCCCAGTTGACCAGAGTGATAATTCCCGTTGGTTTGACCAGCGCCAGTACATAGCTGATGATAACCATGGCGAAAAGCACGCTTTTACTGATTAATAATTTCTGTTTATCGTCAATATTGCTGCTCGATGATGACTTTAACAAAATGTCCTTGGTAAAAATAGTACCGGCAGCCAGCAGTTGGGAATCCATTGTGGACATGGTGGCGGCCAGAATTGCCGCGCCCAGAATGCCGGTCATAAACACGGGGGCGTATTGGGCCAGGAACAGGGGAATAATCTGTTCGGCCTGCTTCCCTTCCAAACCGGGGATCAGGGTGTGGCCCCACATGCCGATGTAAACACAAACTGAGAAGATGAAAAGTCCGGCAAAGGGATACATCATACTCATTTTCTTCAATTCGCCGATACTTTTACCTGTCAGCAGGCGGGTGAAGAGTTGCGGGAACATTGGTACTCCCAGGGCCACGATGATGCCGAAACTAAAAAATGTTTGCCAGGGCAAATTTTCTCTGGATAAAAGCTGGGGGTTGTTTTGCATGATGTTTTGGGTTACCTGGGCGGGACCGCCCACTGTACTCATCGCGTACAAGAAAATAACCAGCGCGCCCACCATGAACACCAGGGCCTGCACCGTATTGGCCCAAATGGAGCCGCGCATGCCCCCCATAATGACATAAATACCGATTACTACGGATATAATCAAAGCTCCCAGCCAGTAAGGGATGGTGCCCTGGGTTAGACCCTCAAGGACCTGTCCTGCTCCCATGGCGCCGGTCATCAGGTAGGGGACTGTATATATCAAACCCACCACGGCCACCAGATATCCCAAAGTCTTGCTGTTCCACCGGCCTATGATCACGTCGGACATGGTCACATAGCCGTATTTTTTGCCCAGCAGCCAGGCGCGGTTGCCGACGGTATAAAACAAAATCGGCGACAGCCAGGCCCAGGTAGTTACGAAATAGGGCCACATAATCCAGCCGTTGTGGTAAGCCTGGCCGGGAATGCCAATCAGGGTCACGGCTGAAATATTGGCGGCAAAAATTCCGCAGAACAATACCAGGGCTTTAAATTCACGGCTGCCGGTGTAATAATCCTCCAGAGTCCCTTTGGCGTATTTTACAGCGCCTAATCCAATGGCTAAAATGGCGATAATATAAAGCGCGATAATAAATAAGACGGTAAAAGTCTGTTGTTCCATAACATGCCCTCCCAGGATTAATCTTGATCCGGATCATACCAGAAACTGTTAGCTACCCATAAAACCAGTATTAAACCAATGAACCAAATCAATAACTGGTATAATTCATTGGAGGAAAGCCAGCCCAGAAAAATGGGCTCTTTGATTTCCCCCCAGTTCCAAAAGTCCACTCTGATGATGACCAGGAAAGCACAGATGGCATAAAGCAGCCATTCCTTTGGTTTCAATTAAAACGCCTCCTTTCACAATTTGAGTCGTTGGTTGCAGTATCCTGTGGTCCGGCATAGATGGTAATTCTTATTTAATTGTTTTAAGAAAAGTAAATAAATATAGAATAGTTTGAAACTTCACGCTAAATAACTCCGGTTCATTTTCACACCCTTTCCAGCCGGCATTTTCCTTCGGGAGTTTTTTGTGCAATAGTCGTGCCATTAAAGATAACTCAAACTACAAAGCTTATATCCGCTAATATTCAGGTATGGATAGCCTTTATTGAAAGCTTCAGTCCGGGTCCATCAGGTTTGGGATATAACCAGGCTGGTTTGGATATGGACCTAATGCCGGTTAATTTAAGAAAATTAAAAATATTTGCAGGATTCAGCGCAGTGATGCAGAAAGGGAAAAATGAATATAAAAAAATATGCGTGGCATTAAGTGGTTCATAAAAATATTTCTTGGTGCATTTTTAAACCATTATTGTAGTCGTCATTTAAAGGGGGGCGTTTAGTGCGGATAGGTAAATTAATCAAAAGCTCGCCGGTTGTATTAAATCAGCAGCAGTTTCTTGCGGATGCGGTTGCACTGTTGGTTAAGCATAAGCAATGCATAGCGCCGGTGGTTAATGGAAAAAAAATAGCCGGCATCTTATATTTGGCGGAGGCCATGTATTTAATAGAAAATAAAACCGAAGACCACGAGCCGGTTGTGGCTGATGCTTTATCAACCGACGTTGCCATATTAAGCCAGGACAGCTCAATTGAAAATGCTGTCATATGTAACTTGCCGTTTTTCCCCGTAGCGGATCACGACGGCAATTATATGGGCATCGTATTGGCCGAAGATATTTACAAGCGCATGAAAGAAATTACGGAGAGGAATAATTACGTACTGCAAAATATGCATAACGGTATATTGGCTGTTGATGCCGAAGGAGTCATTTTTTTCTGCAATAAATCCGCCGGTGAACACCTGGGGGTGGAACCGCTGGAAATTATCGGCCGGAAAATAAATGAGGTTTTCCCCACCAGCCCGTTGACCAGGGTGATCAGCACGGGTCAACCTGAAACATCACAAAAGATTATAGTTAACGGGCGCACGCTGGTTAGCAACCGCACGCCGGTTATTTGCGAAGGGAAAGTGGCGGGGGCAGTCACAGTGTTTCAGCACTTTGCCGAGCTTGAGGCCATTTCAGCTGAACTGGAGTCGGTGCACCGGTTGTATAATGAACTGGATACCATTATTGAGGCGGCGCATGACGGAATCATGATCACCAACCGCGACGGCATCGGTTTGCGGGTCAACCGGGCTCTTTGCCGCCTGACCGGCCTCGATTCTTCTTACTATATCAACCAGCCCATTGACAGGCTTTATAAGGACGGTATTTTTAAATATGAAGCGGTGACGATGAAGGCCCTGTGGGAAAAGCGGTCGGTTACCGCGATACAAGGGATTAATAACGGCAAGGAGGTTTTGGTTACCGGTACGCCCATATTTGATAACGCCGGAGAAATTTTTCGTGTGGTTACCAACGTGCGGGACATCACCGAGTTAAAAAAATTAGAGGAAGAAAGAGACAAACTAATGGCGAAAAACGCCATTGACGATGATGTTGATGATTTCATCCGCCAATTGCGGAAGGATGAAATTATCGCCGAAAGCTCGAAAATGTTAAGGGTTTTGCAGGTGGTGGTGCGGGTGGCCAGGGCGGAAACCACTGTTTTGCTTTTGGGTGAATCAGGGGTGGGCAAAGAGGTGCTGGCCAAGATTATTCATCGCAGCAGTCGCAGGCCCAAACAGGGTAAGTTTGTGCAAATAAACTGCGGCGCGATCCCGGAAAACCTTTTAGAAAGCGAACTTTTGGGATATGAGCCCGGTGCGTTTACCGGAGCTAAAAAAGAAGGCAAACCCGGACTGTTTGAAATTGCCGACAACGGGTCGCTGCTGCTGGATGAAATCGGAGAAATGCCGTTGCCCCTGCAGGTTAAGCTGCTCAGGGTTTTGCAGGAACAGGAATTCTATCGTATCGGCGGCGTGAAACCGATTAAACTTAATCTGCGTATTATTGCCGCCACCAATAAAGATTTAAAAAAACTGGTTGAGCAGGGGAAATTCCGTAAAGATCTTTACTATCGTTTAAATGTCATCCCCATCGAAATTCCCCCGCTGCGTGACCGCAAGGATGACATTTTTCCGCTGGCCATGCATTATTTGAAGAAGTTTAACAATAAGCACAAGACAAATAAGACTCTGGATGCCAGGACGGTATCTATTTTGGAGAAATACCACTGGCCGGGAAATGTCAGAGAACTAATGAACATACTGGAACGTACGGTGATTTTGAGCAGCAGTGATTCCATCGACCCGTTCATTATCAGTAACCAGCTCGATCAGCCCGGTGCTGCGGAACATCTGTCGATTACCGTCAGTAATATTGTGCCCCTTCGGGAAGCCCAGGCAATTATAGAACAGGAATTGCTGCGCAAAGCGCTGAAGGAAAATAAGACTGTTCGCCAGGCGGCTAAAACCCTTGGTATCTCGCATTCCACATTAATTCGTAAAGCTGCCCAGTATGATTTAAAAAAGGAGACGGCCACTGTATAAGCGCAGGAGTTAAAAATCTTTCCCGGTTTCAGTGTGAATTAAGTGTGCAATAGCGAACCAAGCTGGTTTAAATATGAACCAGCTTGGTTTTTTTAACGGGTGTGAATTATTTTTTACGAACATTAATGCACATATTAATTAAGCAATACCGGACCTGTGGTTGTGGGTCTGCTCAAGATAAATTTACCAATTTTGATCAGGTATCATAGTTGCAATATAGTAGTTAACATTTGTAATACCAATGCTGAGCAGGGAGGTGTCAGATTTGCCTAAATTTTTTGAAACTAATTTCCAGGAGATGGGTGGCCAATCTTTTAATATGTATACTTGGAGGTGTGATATATGATTACTACGGTGAAAATTCCCCAGGTTTTCAATGCGGCAAGTTCCCTTATTGATTCAAATCTCGACGCCGGCCGCGGGGACAAAGTAGCCATCTACTACCTGGATCAGAAAATTACTTACGCTAAAATGGCCGAAATGGTTAACCGCACCGGTAACGCCCTTAAAACCCTGGGTGTGGAGATGGAAAACCGGGTTTTGCTTTTAATGTTGGATTGCCCGGAATTTGTTTATAGTTTTTTGGGCGCTATAAAATTGGGCGCGGTACCCATACCCGTTAACACGCTGCTGACTCCGGCGGATTATGAATATATCTTTAACGACAGCCGGGCCAGGGTATTAATCGTCAGTATCGAACTGCTGCCCCAGGTGGAACAGATTAAAGAGAATTTAAAATATCTTAAAGAAATTATCGTGGTGGGAGAAGAAAAAGCTGGTTATCATGCGTTTAATAGTTTAATTACCGGCGCTGCCCCCGCCTTGGCGGCGGCGGAAACTTCCAAAGACGATGTGGCCTTTTGGCTTTACAGTTCGGGCTCAACGGGAGCGCCAAAGGGAACGGTGCATTTGCATCACGATATGTTCTACTCCGCCGATTTGTATGCCCGCAATATTTTAAACATTGGGCCGGATGATATAAATTTCTCGGTGGCCAAGCTTTTTTTCGCCTACGGCCTGGGCAACGGTTCTTATTTTGCCTTCCGGGTGGGGGCATCCACCGTGCTGTATCCGGGTAGACCGCTGGCGGAAGATATTTTCAAGGTGGTTCAAAAATACCGGCCCACCCTGTTCTACGGTGTGCCTACAGCTTTCAATAATATGCTTCAGGTAAAAGACGCGGAGAAGATTTACGATTTCAGCTCGGTCCGCCTGTGCACATCGGCGGGGGAAGCTTTGCCTGCCACGATTTATCATCAGTGGATGCAGCGCTTCAACGTGGAAATACTGGACGGCATAGGTTCAACCGAGATGCTGCATATTTATATTTCCAACCGCGTCGGGCAAGTCAGGCCGGGCAGCAGCGGTTTTTTGGTCCCCGGTTATGAAGCCAGGGCGGTGGATGAAGAGGGCAAAGAGGTGCCCCGGGGAGAAATCGGCACCCTGCACGTCAAGGGCGACAGCTCCGCCGCCTATTATTGGAACAGGCACGATAAAACCAAGCAAACCATGCTGGGTGAATGGCTGAATACCGGAGACAAGTATTATCAGGACGAGGACGGCTACTGGTGGACCGTGGGGCGGGGCGACGATATGCTGAAAGTGGGCGGTATTTGGGTTTCTCCCCTGGAGGTGGAGAATACCCTGCTGGAACACCCCGCGGTGTTGGAATCGGCTGTTATCGGCGCTCCCGACGACGAGGGGCTGATTAAAACCCTGGCTTTCGTTGTGCTGAAAGAGGGTTACCAGCCCAATGAGAGTTTGGCCCAGGAGCTGCAAAAATATGTTAAGAATAAGATTGCTCCTTATAAGTATCCGCGCTGGATCAAGTTCGTGGACGAACTGCCTAAAACCGCCACCGGTAAGATTCAGCGTTACCGGCTGCGTATGGGTGAACAACAACAATAACCGTAAACAAGCTTAGCCCGCCTTGATCAAGGCGGGCTAAGTGCGTTGAAGAAGGTGTTTTAGTTTCCTTCGCTCACTCGGATTCCGCTCCGGACAACTCCACGGCTTGCTCGGGGCGCAACCGGGTCGCCCCAAATTCGACGTCCTATCTCAGTTGGGGCTGGCTCGCACGTCCTGTGCTCGCCTCCCGGTTGCGCTCCCGCGCTGCGCCGGGAGTTGTTACCCGGCGCTCCATATGTCGTTCGCTAAGGAGACTAAAACACCTTGTAAACGTTGCTTATTTCAGTTTGACCCTGGCGTCAAGGGCCAGGGCGCCCCGGGGGTATACCGCCACCGGGTTTAAATCAAGTTCCTTGATTTCCTGATAATTTTGCATTAAATCCGATACCGCCGTCAGAATGTCCTCAATGGCTCCCAAATCAACCGGTGGGACGTTTCTATATCCCTGCAGCAGGCGGGAGCCGCGCAGGGAACGCACCATTGCCGAAACTTCGGCCCTGTCGACGGGAACCATGCGGAAACAGTGATCATCCAGGATCTCCGTAAAAACGCCACCCAGGCCGAACATAATCACCGGTCCGAAATGCGGGTCCACAGCGGCGCCGATGATTACCTCGACCCCTTGTTCAGCCATGCGCTGCACCGTAACATTGACGTGCGGATCTTCCTTGCGGGCATGGTCCGTTATCTCCAGGAAGGCCCGGCGCACATCGTCAGATCCGGAAAGATTCAGACGTACTCCGCCGGTGTCGCTTTTATGACTGAAAGCCGTTGAGCGAACCTTCAATACCGCGGGATAACCAATTAGTTCGGCTAAGGCCACCGCTTCCTGTTCCGTGGCGACGGCATAACTTTCAACGACCGGAATCCCCGCCGCCGCCGCCAGCGCTTTGCTCTCGTCCTCAAACAGGACGTTCCGCCCCAATTTGCGGGCCGAGGTGATTATTTTACCCGGCATGTCTTCCCCTCCTTCTTAGATTACCATAGTGAACCAGGGCGGATATGGCCCCGGCTGTTTCATCCGGGGAGGTATAGAGCGGCACCCCGGCCTGCTGTAAAATTTGTCTTTCCTCCCGGCAGGCTTCCCAGGTGGATACATAGTAAGCAAGTAACGGCTTGCCGCAGCTAAGTTGCGCGTACAGCAGTTCCGGGCTCGGAAAACGCCAGTTTTTATGTAAACAATAAATGGCTACCAATAAATCAATGCCCGGGTCCTCCAGTACCGCATTGACCACCCGCCCGTAAACGCCGGCTTCAAATCCCAAACCCACGGTATCCAGCGGGTTTTTCAATATCACCGGCGGATTCTGTCCCAATATATCCTTAATTTTATTAATTGTATCTTCCTGCAGTGCGGGTACGGAAATTTCCTGCCGGGAGGCCGAATCGAGCAGCGCTATGCTGGGGCCGGCGGTATGGGTGACAACGCCCAGCCTCCCCCCGGCGGGCAGCGGCGATACGGACAGAGCCTTACAGGCCGCTACCAGTTCGGCGACGCTGTCCACCATTAACACCCCGAACTGGTCCATAAAAATATCCCGGTACATCCGGTAGCTTCCCGAAGCGGTGCCGGTATGGGTAAGGGCTGCGAAATCAGTGGCATTGAACCTGCCGGCCTTGTAAACAACCACCGGCTTTGTCCCCGCAATCCGGGCCGCAGTTTGCACCAGCTTGCGGGCTTCCTCGGTGCCCTCCAGGAAAACTCCGATTACGCCGGTTTCTTTGTCCCGGGCCAGATACTCCAGGTAGTCGCTGATTTCCAGGGTGCTGCGGTTGCCCACCCCCACCCATTTATTAATACCCATGCCCTCGTCAGCCGCTTTATGCATTATGGTCAGGCCCATGCCCCCGCTTTGGGACACCAGGGATACCTTTCCCTTGGGCAGCCTAAGTGGGTAAAAGGTGGAATAAAAATCAGCGCCGGTACTAATTAACCCCAGGGTATTCGGACCCACCAGGGCAACTCCATGTTCATGGGCCAGGGACACCAGGCGTTCCTCCAGACGCAGCCCCTCGTCCCCCGTTTCCCGGTATCCGCCCGCCACGCAGATGGCCGCTTTGATTCCCAGACGCCCGCATTGGGCGATGGTATCCACGGTGGCGAACTGATTAACTGCAATCACCGCCACATCCACCGGCCCGGGAACTTCCTCCAGGGTAGGATAAACCTGCAGGCCTTGCAGGGTTTCCAGGCGCGGGTGTACCGGGAACACCTTTCCTTTAAATCCTCCGTAAAGGATGCTTTCCAAAATGTTAAACCCCACCCGGTCGGGGGAATCGGTCGCTCCCACTACAACTACGCTGCGCGGGTGAAATAATTTATGCATGGACTGAAAGACTTCTTTTTCCATACTCAACCTCCAGTTTTTTAAATATTTAATAAATTAAAAATACTTTCCTTAAAAAAATTATGCCGCTTGAAATATTTTCGTTTTATTACCACTTTTAAAGTATTTAATGTTTATTATAAAGCAAAATGCATGCCAAAAACTAGATCGCTTTTTTCTGTGCCGCGGGGGTTTTTACCTCTCCCACTTTAAAATAATTGGTCATTTCCCGCTCCACGAACCGCCAGGTTTCCCCGGCATTGGTGCGCCAGTTGGTCGGACACAACGATAACGACTCCACAAAGGAAAAACCGTTGCCATCCAACTGGTTTTGCAGCGCCTTTTTGATATAGGTCTTAAGTTGCCGCAGGTTGACGACGGTGCCCCGGGCCACGTAGGCGTTTTCATCCGCTATGGCGGCCACCATTTCCGGTCCCAGCATGGGCGGGCCGGTATAGCGAGGGTCTCTGCCGTAGGGGCTGGTTTCGGTTTTCTGGCCGGGCATGGTGGTGGGAGCCATTTGGCCGCCGGTCATGGCGTAAACCGTGTTGTTGGCCAGCAGCACGGTTATTTTTTCATTCCGGGCCGCGGCGTTCACCAGGTGTTGTGAGCCGATGGCGTATCCCCCGCCGTCCCCCATGTAAGCGATCACGATTAACTCCGGGTTGGCCCGCTTGATGCCCGTCATCACCGGGGTGGTGCGTCCGTGGTGGGTCTGGATGGTATCCATGTTGAAAAAATCCCATGCCAGCAGCGAGCAGCCGATGTCGCAGCCGAATATGGTTTGACCCTGGATACCCAGCTCATCTACGGCTTCCCCCAGCGCTTTAAATATCAGGCCGTGGCCGCATCCCGGGCAAAATTTGTGTGGTTTGGTTTCCACCCGCCAGCAGCGGGGCATTTTCAGTTCAGGCATAAATAAAAGCCTCCCAAGTGTTTTCTATAATTAACAATATCACCCGGAGAACTTTGGAATATGCGTTTTTAGTGTTGTGATTTTTATTCCCAGGACATTTTTTCCACGGCTTTTTGCAAGTCGTCTTGAGAAGGGGCCGTGTATCTCTTGGTCACGTCTAAAGAACTATGCCCCGCCATCGCCGCAACTTGATCGATGGAGATACCCATATCAATTGCGTTTTTACAAAAAGTATGCCTTAGAGTATGCGGTGTAACTCCCTCGATTTTCGCAATATAGGCATATCCGGTCACCATTTTAAAAACTCCCCTGGTGGAAATCCCTTTACCGTGTTTGTTTGGAAACAATGGGCCGGTGGGATATTTAGTCAATAAACCGGACAATATTTTTCTTATCGTGCTGTTTAGGGGAACCTCCCTGTATTTATTGCCCTTACCTGTAATGCAAATCTTGCCGCTTTTAGCCGTAATATACAAGTCGCCCCTTTTGGCGTTACAAAGTTCGCCGACCCGCAGTCCGGCATGCAGCATCAATCCAACAATAGCCTCGTCCCTGATGCCGCCATATTGGCGGACAGCCCTTATAAGTCTGGCCTGCTGAGATCTGGTAAGCCAACGCGGGACAGGTGTGCTTGCAATGGCCACCATTTTGATATCCTCGGACGGATTATCTTTAATCTGCCCTTCTCTTTTTAACCAGGAAAAGAAAATCTTTAGACTGATTAGTGCTCTGTTTACTGTGGCCGGTGCCGCACCATACCCTTTATGCCCCCCGTTTTGCTGCATATAGGTGCGATATTCCACTAAATCCAATGGAGAAGTTGCATTAATCGTAAACGAATCGTATTTGCTGATGCTCCACTTTATAAACCTGCTGACATCTCCGACATAGGCCCGGACTGATCTGCCCCTGTCTGTTGCCCTCAGGTAACTTTCAAATTCTTTCATTAGCGGCTCCAACTTATCGGAACTAAATACTTCATTCCAATCTCTGCCCATCAAGCGTCAAACACTCCTATTATGCCTGTTTTTTATTGTCATATTGATCATTATATCAATGCAAATACAGATAAGTCTACTTATCGGAACATTCAAGCCGGGGCAGCGATAACGCAGTTTATTGCAGGAGATTATTAAATTGAAAACGGCGACTTTTTCATTGGGGTACAAAAAAATATTAATCCATTGCGAAAAGGTTAGTAAATTAGTGGCCGAGATTTTCCCGGATAACAATAATCTTGTTTTAGCAGGTTTAATGCATGATATCGGCAAAATTGAGATCCCGTTAACGGTATTAAACAAGGCCGGACCGCTAACCATTGAGGAATTGGACCTAATCAAAAAACATCCTCTTTACGGGGTGAAGATCATCCAGGGTATGGGCTATTGCGATGAGATTGCCAACAGTGTGCTGCATCACCATGAACGATGGGACGGCAATGGCTATCCCGGCGGCTTGAAAGGAACCGCTATCCCATTGTTTAGCCGGATTATTGCGGTGACGGACGCATTTGACGCGATGCTCACCAACAGGCCGTATAAGCGCGCCCTTACAAAGGATGAGGCCATAAGAGAACTTATTGCAGAAGCAGGTTATCAATTCGACCCCGGTATTGTTGAAGATTTTGTATCTTTAGTGCAAAGAAAAAGCCAATGGGAGGGATAATTTTTGGGAGATAGTCAGATTGTTATTTTTAAGGTCAGTAACCAAAAATACGGGTTGCCCATTAGAAGTGTTTCGGAAATTATAAGGATTCCGGATGTTACTCAGATCCCCAATGCACAGTCCTATTTTAAAGGAGTTATTAGTTTACGGGATCATGTGGTTCCTGTTATTAGTTTGAGCAAGCGGCTTAATTTAAATGAAGCTGCAGTGAGCCGGGATTCAAGGATTATTATTGCGGAAGATAACGATATAAAAGTAGGTTTGATAGTTGATGCCGTATGCTCGGTTACTCATTACCGGGACAAAGAGTTAAAAAGCGCAAACCACGCGGAGGAGCAAAACGATTTTATAACCGGGATTCTAAATCGGGACGATGAGATGATATTGATGTTAAATCCACAAAAGGTTATTAACTAATCATCATAAAGGGGGTATATATCAATGAGATTCGGAAATTTAAAAATAGGACTGCGGTTGGCGCTTGGCTTTGGGGTTATTTTGGTATTGATGCTCGCCATGATAATTACTGCTGTGGCACAGATGAAACAAATAAATGACAAACTGGACCGTATTGTCAGGGTTAATATTGAGCAACAAAACCGTGCAAATGAAATGATTGATGCCGTACATGTTATCTCCAGGGTAATGCACGCCATAACTTTGCTGGACGATCCGGAAGCTGAACAGGTAGAAAAGGATAGAATTACAGAAGCCCGGGAGCAATATAACGAAGCCGAGTCCCGTTTTGCTGAATTGGTGAATTCAGATGAAGGAAGAGAGATTTTCGAAAGAGCCAAACAGTTAAAAGAAATAACCAGACCGATTAATGATAATATTGTTAATATGGCCATGGCCGGCCAACAAGCTGAGGCGGTAAAGCTTCTTTTCGAAGAATCCATGCCTAAAGTTACTGAATGGAGAAGTATTTTAAGGGAGCTCAATGAATACGCAGGGTCTCGAACCGATATGCGATATGAAGAGGCGCAAGAGAGCTACCGCGTCGCTTGTGTCATAATGTATTCGGCGGGAGTTGCCGGTATTATATTGGGGTTAATTATATCCGTAGCCATTGCGCGCAGCGTGACCAAGCCGGTTGGTGAACTGGTAACCGCGGCCCATTCAGCTTCATCAGGTGATTTAACCGTTAACATTAACTCAACGTCCAAAGATGAGATAGGCGTCCTTTCCGACGCTTTTAGAAAAATGATTTTACAAATGCGTGAAATTATCAGTGGAATCAAAGATAAGTCAAATACGGTTGCCGCTTCTTCTCAACAGCTTAACTCGAGCGCGCAGCAGACTGCCGCTTCGGCCAATGAAACATCGGCAACCATGACTGAGATTTCTTCTTCCGTGGAACAGGTTACGGCCAATATTCAAGAGATAGCCGGCGCCTCGGAAAATGCAACGGAACACGCCAATGAAGGCAATAAAGGTATTTTAAGGGTCACCGAACAGATGAAAAGCATTTCAAATGCCACCGGTGAGGTTGCCAAAGCTATCGACGGGTTGAACCAAAAGTCCCAGGAAATAAACCAAATCGTTGAATTAATTACCAGCATAGCGGATCAAACGAATTTATTGGCTCTTAATGCGGCGATTGAAGCCGCCAGGGCCGGAGAACACGGCAGAGGGTTCGCGGTGGTCGCGGAAGAGGTCAGAAAGCTGGCCGAACAATCAGCTAACGCAGCAAAGGAAATATATAGTTTAATCAACGCCATTCAAATTGATTCGCAAAGAGCTGTGGACATAATGGCGGAAGGCGGCAAAGAAGTAGTAACAGGCGCAAATATAGTTAGCGAGGTGGGCGACAACTTCAAAGAAATCATCAACACGGTCCAGGATTTGACTTCTCAAATCCAAGAGGTTGCTTCCGCGACAGAGCAAATGTCGGCTGGTGTTCAAAACGTGGCGGCCGCGACAGAGGAACAAACGGCAACCATGGAAGAGGTTTCAGCATCCGCGGAGGAACTATCCAGGTTATCTGTGGATTTAAATAATCTTGTCAACAGGTTCAAGGTGGATACGACCGCCTCTGTGGATATGGCTGTCTCTAAGGAAGAAAACGCTGGTTAACGGCAGCAAAACTGGTGTAAATAAGTTTGTAACTTAAGGCTCCAACTCATTATTCTGATTTTAATTCCATAATCCAAACAACAGCAACGTACCCACCATAAAGGCAGGTGGGTACGTTGCTGTTGTTTTGGTCTGATCAAGGAATTAGTTCCGATAAGTAGACTTATCTGTATTAGAAACAGAATTTAAAAATCTCCACGCATGTAGAATATCAAAATCAATTCAACTCTTAGCCCTGTAAAGCCACAGATTTGGTTCTGATAAATAAAATATTTATCTGTTGTTTGGTTTTCGACAAAATATTTGACAATCCTTTATTTTTTTTGTACTTGTAATAAAATTACAGGACACTGGCTTCAAGAACAAAAAAATAGGAAGCAAAAGAATCGTCCCTTGCTTTACCTGTTCTTTACATTCGGGAGTCGACCATTGCCATTCGCCATCATCCATATGATTTAATAACCTCTGACCACTTTGTTGATGATCATGTCAAATTCTTGCTGGGAAAGAATCCGGTGCCGGCTCTGGTTCCCATGGTTAACCGCTACGCCCACAGGGTTGACAAAATCATACCTGATGGAAATTTCACTTTCAACCGCGTCCATAACGGTGCCAATGGTGTAAACCCGGTTGGCTCCATTATAAAGGGCGATGCGGTCCCCTGCTTTCAATACCGGCATTTGTTCCGCGTAAACAATGCGGTCCGTCTGTCCCACGTCTTTGGTGACGTGAATACCCGGTACGGATGTTAATAAAATTGTAGGTTCTGCTTTACTGCCATGCGCATGGACTTCATCTAATTGACACATGAAAAAACCCCCTTATATAAAATAAAAACACCCCGCCCCACTTAGGGACGGGATGTAATAGCCTCGCGGTACCACCCTATTTGCTCCGGATATTATTTCCGGAACCACTCTGACAGGGTACGGGAAAAAGCCTTTCCGATACCCTTTTCCTTTTAACGGCGGAAGTACCGGCCCGGCCTACTAGCCCTAAGGGCATTCAGCCTGCAGTTCCGGGGTGAACTTCAATTTAACCGTCCCGCCGGGCTTCCACCACCCCCGGCTCGCTGCGGGGACTAATTAAACCTACTTTACCTCTTCATGACATTTATTTACTATTCACTTAAAGTTACTTTAACAATGTTCAACCTGATTGTCAACAACCTTTTAAGAGACTTTTGAAACTTAGCATATTTGTTCCTTTGTTGAGGTTTTACGGGGTGGAACGCTTTACGACGAATTTTCGATAACCGAAATAAATGGCAGTGATGACAACTACTATACTAAAAAAGGCGATAAAATTAAATGTTTGTTGGTTTTTTTTAACAGTAGGATAACCTGCTGGAGCAGGATTGGGATCATTCATAATTTCTTTAATAACAGGAACAATGGTAGAATTTATTTCATTTCTAGTATATATCGTCATGTTCTTAAGTCCATATAATTCGTCTCGGCTGTGGATCAAGGGAATAAAATATTCTTGATCCTCAGTGGCGACGTAAAGGAAATCCATATGCTGAGAAAGTATGCTGAAGTGTATAAACGAATTAGCGTCCTGCAATGAATTGTCCTTGAAAAAGGCAATCAAGTCTTCAGCACTGCTACTTAAGTAGCTCTGCTCTGGAGAAAGACGCCCTCCTATTTCTGCTACTTGCCACTTGCCATCATATTTATCAACAGTAAAGGATGAAACAGGCTTTTTAGGATCTCCATCTTTTAATAATACAGGTATTTCCCAGTAATAGGGTGCTGTTTTTAACACCGTAGAAAGATTTGTGCCATTAACCAAAGCCTGCATAACATTTTTATCAGCAATTACTACTTTATAAGAGTTGCCATACTCTAATTCGTTAGTGCTTTTGATATCGGCTAACTCTTTCAGCCCAATATTATCCTTGTCTTTAACAAGGAATTCTTCTTTATATTTGATGAGGAAATTTTTAGGGCTATATTTAGGATCGTTAATAGCTTGCTCAATTTCTGATTTCTCTTTAGCCATATCCAAGGGTTGTTGCTGCGTTAAAGTTTCTATTGGTTGTGCAGCAAATGCCATTGGAACTAATGTGAAGGTCATCAAAGTAATTAAAAACACGCACATTACTGTTCTCATTTTGCAGGTCACCTCCAAATTTTAGGATTATTTCATGGGCTGGCAACGAACAGGGTTTCTCTCTTTCCTTTCTCGCCTCTCCTTGGTAATTGTCGGCTGAATGGAATAAGCCATCCACTAATCAATATGCCATCAATTCGTCATCATGGGCAAGAAAAAACGCTTACTTTCCTTCATGAAAGATGAGCGGCTACAGTTTGCAATATCTATTACTGTTACGAAAAGTACTTTGGCGGAGCCAAATCATTTCCGTTTTCATCCATTTCGAGATAAATAATTCTACCGGTGCTTACTTCAACAAACACAATACCAGTTTTTACAGGAAATTCCCAAAATGAAATAGCATCTGTTTTTATTATATGCTTGCTTAATAGACTAAAATATCTGTTAGGCTTATCATCTGATTCATGTAATAAATATAAAAATTTAGGGGTTTCTGTGGGATTGAGACCAGTTTTCTTAATTTGTTCTAATGCTTATGATTCCGAAAATTCCTTTTTAAAAAAAATTCTGCATTAACAGCTTTGAGTAAATAATATGGGTGTTTCAAATACATATCCTTAATCCTCCGTTATATTGTTATGTTAAAGACTATCCAAATCAAAAGAAGGAGATCTATTCTTTTCCGATAATTAACATATTAAAGAACTTATGACTATTACAGGACAAAAGATAAAAATTAGTGCTCATTAACACCGAAGCGTCCTAAAGAATTCTTTAAAGAAAGTTAGGTGGATAACGCGTGAGACAAAAAGGTAGATTTATTATTTTTCCCCTAATCGGTCTCTTCGCGGCCATATGCTTGTTTGGCGGAGTACGTGCAATCATCTGGGCGTTTCAGGAAAAGCTGTCCCTAGCTAATGAATCTATTTCCGGCAATGTGTTTGAAGATTGGGTGATGCCTGATTTAGGAACCATTGCACAGATTGATATTGCCGATATAGGAGCGGGTTCGGAGCCGGAATTGGTGATCTGTGGTGGTAACGGGCTTTATGTATTTGCCAGGACCGAAAAAGGATATATCAACCGCTGGCGTAATGAAAATATTAAAGTTTTGCCATATGACAAAGGAAGAATATTTGTCCTGTTTGATTTTGATGATGATGGAACCGGCGAATTAGCATTTAAAAAAGATAATAATCTCCAGTTGCTAAATTACCGGGACGGAATTTTCCTGGAATCTGTCATTGCCAGGGATATTAATGTGAGGGATATGGTGGCGGGGCGTTTTTTCCCCGGCAAAGCAGCGAGTTTGGCGGTCTTAACAAGGGATGGTGTAAAGATGGTCGTTCCGGGATCCCCAAATACTTTTCAGGAGATTCTTAACGGTCCGGATATTGTGCCTACGCGCTCCGGTGGGGGGAAACTGGCAGTTTTATCCGGTACGAAGGCTTCCGGGGATATTCTTTTAATTGCCGGAAACAGCGGGAAAGTTTATTTTTATCACCATGGATCCGGTGTAAAAAGCTTAAACCTGGGGGAGGAAGATATAATCCGGCTGGAAACCTGGGACGCAGGTGATGCGCAGGGCCAATACTTAATTTTACAAACTGGCAGCGGTATTAAATTATACAGTTGGAGTAATGGTACACCTCGCCTGTTATGGGAAAAGAAGTGCAGGGACGAGAGCAATGCCATTTTGGTTGATCTGGACGGCCGTAATGGTCCCGAGTTGGTTTTTATGCAATCCGAATTTGATTACGAAAAAAATATTGTTAAAGGAAGTGTCCGGGTATACGGGATAACAGGAGATAAACTCCATCTGCAATGGGACAGCGGCAACATTAAAGCCCGGCAGGTAGCGTCCGTTGACCTCAATGGGGACCAACTCAGAGAACTGGCTGTCGGAGTGGATAACGGCGCTCGCTGTAGCGATACCCGCAAGGGGAGGGTTGAATTATACGGATTAACAGGCTCCGGCAGGGATGGGAACTGGCATAGAATATGGCAAGGTGATAATTATGAAGAGGGAGAATTTACCCTGGCCTCAGGGAAACTGGACGGAGACGGAGCGGAAGAGATGGTGGTGGGAAATAGTGGCATTTGTGACAACAAGGGTACTGTCCGGGTGTTTAAAACAGGGTCCGGGATAAAAAAGCCGTTTATTACCTCCCCTAAAATCGATTGCAATATTGAGCAGAACGAAATTATAACCGACCAGAGCAATTTAAACTTGCGGGGTACTGTAGATATGGAAAGTCAAGTGTCGTTGGTTTTTAACGGGGAAATTAGCCCCGTAACTGTTAGTAATAACTCTTTCGCTGTTATTTTGCCTCTAAGGGAAGGTATCAATAAACTTGAAATCCATGCTGCCAGCCGGGCAAAGGGAAGCACCCTGATGAAATACCTGGTGAGCCGGGTGAAAAAAGAGGGGCATTTTTACATCCCTCCCTGGGATGACGATATTCATCTTGAGCATTGTCTGACCGGCGATACCGATGGTGACGGGGTGATGGAAGTGATAGCCGGCGATGACAGTGGAAGGTTGAATCTATTTAAGTTCGAACATGGAAAAATAAAATTTTTCGCTCAGTCGGATCGGAGCCAAGGCTCAGTTCCGAAAAAAATAGTTGACTGTAACCGTAACGGTTTTAAAGAAATCTATGTTAGTAAACAGTTGATACTGGAATGGGACGGTCGGCAATACAATAGAATTAATATCCCGGAAGATGCCGGTTTTACGCATTTTGGCGATATTAACGGGGATGGTATCATTGACCTGATCAGTGAAGAAGGAGTGGTTTACACCTGGCGGGGCAACACCGTAGTAGAGCTTGCCCGCTTCACAACACCCGAAAGGGGTTTTGTGGCTGTGGGTGATTTAGACAAGGACGAAATTGCAGAGGTAATTACCGCAGAATATATAGAGGATGACTATGATCCCCGGCCTGATTCCGGAATTACAGTCCAGAAATGGAACGGAACCGGTTTTACTGACTGCATTACCTTAAAAAGCGGCTTCGGGATAACTCATCTGAACGTTTTAGATATGGACGGAGACGGCAAGGAAGAGGTCTGTGCTTGGGGTGAGGTTTTTGGATCGGAAAAAGATGAAGATGAAAACGGACCAAACCGGGAATTGCGATTATTTAAATGGCATGGCAAAGAATTGGTCCGTGAACAGCATTTTCCTAAAAACTTCCTGCGGATGAATGACCCCAAAAGCGGTGATCTGGATGGGAACGGTAGACCGGAGCTGCTAACCTATATCTTTGATAAACAAAAAAAGATTAAGGGCATGGTTATTATTCGTTTCAAGGATGGTCTTCCAACCATGAAAAATTTTGTTTTTCCAACAGCTAACAGCCAGCTGGATAATATCACTTTGGGTGATGTGGATAATGACGGCAAAGAGGAGATTATTGAGGCTTCCGGGGCTCTTAAGGTCTATAAGTGGGATGGTAATAAAGCAGTTTTAGTCAGTAAATACCCATAAAAGAACTAAGAAAAATATTACTTAATTGCAATAATTTGTAGTGACGCATGGTATATGACGGACAATAATTCGCAGCCAAAGGCGGTGAAAAATCGTCAACAGCCCAGGAATTTTGGCGGTAAAAGTAGAAAAGTCATCCCTTGTAAAAAAACAAGGAGATGGCTTATTTCATCATAGCAATAAACAAAACACTATATTTTGGATTAAAAAAGTCAATCGGACAGTAAATTCGTCAGTCAGTCCGTCAAATCCAACGCTATCAAGCCTTTCCAATAGGCCGGGTATTAGTCTAATTATAATTAGACTAATACCCGGCTTATAGTCCAGATTAAAGTGCTAGGCAACAAATGACAGCATAGGGAGTTACGAGTTTGCCGACCCTCTCCCTATGCTTCACAGATGGAGACCGAGTTGAGATGTCGAGTGTTATCTGTAACATTATAAAGATTTTTTGCCTGACAAACCGGTTTGCCTTAACGAACTATCCCACTGGTCGTGCTGGAATAGCCGTTGGTACCGGGGATTGTGTCGGGATCATGTTTTTGAAATAAAGATTCCCATGTTCAACGCCTATTGTGAAAAATGCCATGAAACCATAAGTAATTGGCCTGAATTTGTGCCACCATACCGGGTTATATCTACACTTTTATCCAGTTTAATATATTTGTGAACATTTTGCTCAATTTCTTCTAAAATAGTATCAAGAGATACAATTGATTGGGATTTTTTTGCTAAACCGATAGGTTCACTCCAATGTTTAAAAAAAGAATCTATCCCATTATTATTTATAGATACTCGTATACAGTCTCTTTGTCCACGTATTGGTAAGTCATAGTCATGCCTGAATACACTTTTCGTATATCTTAGCCTCCGTTTAGCGGTCAGCTAAAAGTCTCTCTTTTTTTCTAAAATGTCACACCCGACTATTTTACCATTATTAATAACCAAACTGATAATACCGTACTTGTTGTTCTCTAAGAAATTGACTATTGTTTTTAAGTATTCTGCAGGTATGATCTCTTCAGGGTTGTCTGGATTACCATTATCTTTACCCATAATTTTCACCTCCCGCATCCCTTTCAGGTTGTCCGGTAAATGCGAGAGTTTTATACTGTTACTTGTGGCAACCTGATAACCCCAAAAATTTTAGGTTTTCGGTACGTTTTGCCTTTTTATTGCAAACATTATAACAAATGTAAATAAAAAAATCTATAGATATTTTCTTAGTTATTGGAAAAATATTGTCATATTTTAGGACTTTATATAAGTATTGTCCTTTGTTGTGATGTCAAGGGTTCTACAAATCTTTGATTACCGCCTCTTCTCCACAATTAGGGAACTTGGGGCAGTTGATGCATTCCTTCCAGACCTTCTGGGGCAGGTTCTCCTTGGGGATGATTGTAAAGCCGCACTTGACGAAAAACGGCGCCCGGTAGGTGAGGGCGAACACCCGGGGGATCTCCAGGTCCACGGCCTCGGCCAGGAACGCTTCCACCAGGCCGCGGCCGACGCCGTGCTTCTGGTAATCTTCGTCCACGGCCAGGGCGCGAATTTCCGCCAGGTCCTCCCAGATAACGTGCAGAGAACCCACGCCCACTACCCGGCCGTCGGTTTCCGCCACCATAAATTCCCGGATACATTCGTATAACGATGAACGTGAACGGCCCAGCATGAGGTCCTGTTCGGCAAAGTGGGTGATGAAGCGGTGGATGGTTTCCACGTCGGTAATTTTGGCTTTGCGGATCAGCAAGTTGACATCCATCCTTTACAAACTCTTGGCGGCGTATTCCACCGCGTTGCGGAACAGCGGCAGGCCGTGCGGTTCAATAAACCGGGTCCGGCGCCAGTTGGGATGGTGGTGTGACTCCACGAAACGCTCGGGGTGCGGCATTAATCCCAGCACCCGGCCGGTGCGGTCGCAGATGCCCGCGATGGCATTCAGCGAACCGTTGGGGTTTAACGGGTAAACCGCGGTGGGTTTGCCGGTGTCCGGGGCGGCGTACCGGAACACCACCTGGCCGTTGTTCTCAATTTCCGCCAGGGTTTCCGCCGTGGTATAGAACTTCCCCTCTCCGTGGGCCACCTGGTACTGCACCACTGTTCCTTCCATCCCGCCGGTAAAGATACAGTTTGACTTTTCCACCAGCAGGTTTATCCACCGGCATTCAAAGTGCCCGCTGTCGTTGTGCATCAGGGTGGCGCTGATTTTGCCCAGTTCTCCGCGGGGCAGCAAACCGGTGCGCACCAGTACCTGAAAACCGTTGCAGATGCCGATTACCGGCTTGCCGCCGGTTACAAAGGTGTTTAGCTGGTCCTTCAGGAACGAGGTCAGTTCCACGGACAGGATTTTGCCCGAGTGGATGTCGTCGCCGTAGGAGAAGCCCCCGGGGATGGCCAGGATTTGATAGTCGGCCAGTTTCCCGGCGCCCGAGCGCAGCTGGTTGACATGCACCATCTCGCACCGGGCCCCGGCTTTTTCAAAGGCGTAGTAAGTTTCCAGATCGCAGTTGGTGCCGTCGGTCCTCAAAATACATACTTGCGGTCTCACGCTCCGAACACCTCCCGCATCGGCCTGCGCCAGGCCTCGAACAGTATTTCCGTGTTTACTTCGAACAGTTGGCCGCCTTCCCGGCGAACGGTAATCACCTTGCTGTTGTTGGTGCGGCCCAGCACCAGGTGCGGGACGCCGGCGAACAGTTCCCGGGCCGTATCAGGGTTTTCCACTTCCACCAGAAAGCAGCCCGCGGTTTCGTTGAACAGGAAATAGTCTGCCCGGTTGTCGTCCGGGACGGCAATTTCCGCCCCCGCCTCGCCGCCGAAGCACATTTCGGCCAGCGCGGCCAAAAGGCCGCCCTCGCTGATGTCGTGACAGGCCAGCAGCCCGCCGCCCCGGCAGGCCCGGTGTATGGCCTTGAATACTTCCGGCAGCGTTTGCAGGTTGATTTGCGGTACCCGGGGCGAGCAGGCGCCGGTTACGGCAAAGTATGATGAACCACCCATTTGGTTGATGTCCCGTTGCCCCACCAGCACCAGGGTGCTGCCGGGGCGTTTGATGTCCGAGGATACCGTGGCGGTTACGTCGGGTATCCGGCCGAAACAGGATACGCAAAGCACCGGCGGTATTTTAATTACTGAACCGTCCCGGGACCGGTAAGTGCTGGAGAGACTGTCCTTGCCGGAAATGAACGGCATTCCGGTGGCCTGCACAAAGTCGCAGCAGGCGTCCACGGCCCGGTCCAGGTCATAAAGCGATTCTTCGTCCGGGTAGGGCCAGATAAAGTTGTCTATCAGCATCAGGTCAGCCGGGTCGGCTCCCGTGGCCACCGCGTTTGAGACCGCTTCGGCGGCCGCCCAAATGCTGCCGGCGTAAGGGTCGGTCTGGTTTAGGACCGGGTTCAGTCCGTGGGAGATGACCACGCCGTATTGCTTGCCCGGCACCGGAGCCAGCACCACGGCGTCGTTGGGAGCACTGCCCGGCAGGCCGCCGAAAGGCGGCAGCACGTTGCTTCCCTGGACCCCGTGGTCGTAAACCCGCACGATTGGTTCTTTGGAGCACACATTCAGGTGGGCCATAATCCCGGTGCAGGTCCCGGCCCAGTCGGCGGGCATGTCCGGCGCAAGCTCCCGGTTTTCACGCGGCTTGCCGGCAGCGATCATGGTGCGCTTGGGCAGGCCGTGGTGCAGAAATTCCATATCCAGTTCGCATACCCGGCTTTGCCGGTAAAATACTTCCAAACGCCCGGTGCCGGTAAATTCGCCGACAGCGGTTGCCTCCACGTTGTATTCCCGGCAAATGGCCAGCAGCCGGTCCAGGTTCTCCGGAGCTACGGCCAGGGCCATCCGCTCCTGGCTTTCGGAGAGCCATATTTCCCACGGAGCCAGGCCGGGGTATTTGACCGGGGCCTGCTCCAGGTAAATTTTAACTCCGGTATGTTCGCCCATTTCACCGAATGCCGAGGCGAACCCGCCGGCGCCGCAGTCCGTAATGGCCCGGATCAGCTTCTCGTCCCGGGCTTTTAACAGCGCGTCGCTCATGCGTTTTTCCTCAATAGCGTGGCCTATCTGCACCGCGCTGGCGTTAACGTCCATGGTGCGGTGGGTCATTTCGCCGCTGGAGAAGGTGGCCCCGTGGATGCCGTCCCGCCCGGTCCGGCCCCCCACCACCACGGCGATGTCCCCTTGCTCGGGCCGGCCTTTTTGGGCGTCCCCGGCGGACATGATCCCGTAGGCGCCGACGATGATGGTGGGCTTGGCCCGGAAGTCACGGTGAAAATGCAGCGAGCCGTTGTTGGTGGGGATACCCATCCGGTTGCCGTAATCACGCACCCCGGCTACCACCCGCTGCAGCAGGTAGCGGGGATGCAGGCATCCCTCGGGCACTTCTTTCGCCGGCAGGTCCGGCGGCCCGAAGCAGAACATGTCGGTGGAGGCGATTACCCGGGCGCCCTTGCCGGTGCCCATGACGTCCCTGAATACGCCTCCGCTGCCCGTCATGGCCCCGCCGTAAGGCTCGATGGCCGACGGCGAGTTGTGGGTTTCCACCTTGCCGCAGACGGCCAGATCGTCATAAAGGGCCATCACCCCGGAATTGTCCACAAAGGCGGATAAAACCAGCGGGTGGGCGGCCTGAGTAGTAGCCTCCTGCAGCCGTTTTAAAAGCGGTGCTTTGGGCCGGCCGTCAACTATGAGACCGGCTTTGAAGGTCTTGTGCCCGCAATGTTCCGACCAGGTTTGGGCCAGGGTCTCCACTTCGCAATCGGTGGGATCCCGGTCCAGGACGGTGAAGTATTCTTTAATCGCCTGCATTTCCGTCAGGTTTAAAAAGAGGCTGTCTTTGCTGAGTTTCATCAGTGCTTCGTCATCCATGGAGCGAATGGGTATAATCCGGGTGCCGGCGGGACTGCCGCTGATGATCAGGGTGGCGGGCTTTTCTTTGACCACCCGTTCCACGGTTTCGTTGACCAGCAGCCGGTTGATAATGGTTGCTATTTCTTCAGCGGTAACGGGTCCGAAAAATCCGTACTCGGTGCTGGAATCGGCGGCCAACAGACTGTTTACTCCCAAATCGGCGGCGGCTTTTATGATTGAGCCGGCTTCGGGGTTCATAACCCCGGGTTTGTAGGCCACCTCCACCAGTTTTTCGGCATCCTCGATAATCGGCTGGTTTATTGTATATCGCTGGAAGATGGTTTCAGCCAGTAAATTTTGGGCCAGCAACCCGGCATCAGCCTCGGTGATGCCCTCAAAACGGTACACCCTGGCCGTGGTTATCCGGTCGATGCTGTGGATGCCCAGAAAAGTTTTAATCGTGTGCAGCAATCCGTCGCCCCCGGGGTCGTTCACCCGGGGCAAATTGGTCACCCGTACTTCCTGAATGGTCACTGTCTCCACACCTCCGGTATAATACGGCAGTTGGGTATGAAACACTTACTTGACAACATCGATAAACACCTGTTCGATTTGCCCCTGATCAAGCACATAGTGCTGGTCGTATTCCTCTTCGGTAATGGCCCGGGCGGCGCGGCCCAGTTTCTGCATGTGTTTTTTAATTACCGCCGGTTCAACGTTTCGTTCCCGGGAGTCGTTTTGCCTCAGGCACAGTTCCAGGGGGATGTTGAACAGCATCAACAAGGTGTGGCTATCGTGTTTAGCGGCCAGTCTTTTCAGCCTCAGCCTGGCGCTCCGGTCCAGAGCGGTGGAATCGGCCACGGTAAGCCGTCCCTGGGAAAGACGCATGTCGATGAGCAGGTGAAAAAGTTTGAAAGCCATGCCGGAAACATGCATGTTGTTTTCATCATCGCTTACCAGGGCGCGGCAGCGGTCCGAGGAAACGATCTGCGTTTCCCAAAAAAATTTACGGGCAAAGGTGGATTTGCCGCAGCCGGCGGGTCCGCAAAGTATAACCAGTGTGTTAAAAGGAATTTGGATTATTTTCAAATTAATCCTCCCGGCTCAAGTCACTGTCTGGCATAGCCTTATTATATGGATCAGGCAATAAAAACACTCATGTTTTTTACTTGTTAAGTCAAGTGGTGGTACCTTCCGCTCACTGACTCGGCCTTATACTTGTACGAGCTCACTCCGCAAACACTACTTTGCCGCCTGCCAGTGACGCAACCGGGGCCAGCGATTCAACGCGGATGCCCTGCGCGCGAAGAGGGGCGCCGCCGCCCTGGAACACCTTTTCGATGATTATCCCCACCCCCACCAGGGTGGCGCCGGCCTGGGCGATAATCCCGGCCATCCCGCGCAGCGCTTCCCCGTGGGCCAGAAAATCGTCCACTATCAGCACCCGGTCGCTGGAGCTAATCAGCTTTTTGTTTACGTGAATATCAACTGATTCCTGTCTGGTAAAGGAGTAAATATTGCTTGAATAAGTGCTTTTGCTCTGGGTGGCGCCCCGTTTTTTCTTGGCAAATACAACCGGCACCCCAAGGGCCAGAGCAGTGGTGAGGGCAATTGCGATGCCCGAAGCTTCCACTGTGAGCACCTTGGTTACTCTATCGTCCTTAAACCGGCCGGCCAGTTCCCGGCCCAGTTCCAGGCTGAATTCCGGGTCCACCTGATGGTTGAGGAAGGAATCAACTTTCAGTACCGTGTCCGAAAGTACCCGGCCTTCGGTGATGATTTTATCTTTAAGTTTCTGCACCGGCTTTCCTCCTCCCTTATCGTTCCTCACGGTCATAGGGTATGCCCAACGCTTTCGGCGAACCTATGCGGTGCAACATATTGCGCCTGGTTACCAGGATCAAAACCAAAACGGTAAAAATATATGGCAGCATTTTCAGGAAATACGGTGAGACAGTGACGTTTAAAGTCTGCAGTCTCAGGCCCAGCGCGTCCAGGCCACCGAATAAATAAGCGCCCCAGATGGCGTTGGCCGGATTCCAGGTGGCGAAAATGACCAGCGCCACTGCTATCCAGCCTCTCCCGGCAGTCATGTTTTCCACCCAGACCGGCACATAGTGCAGCGAGAGGTAGGCGCCGCCGATACCGGCCAGCATGCCGCCCAGGATTACGTAGAGGTAGCGGGTACGGAACACACTTATTCCCACCGAATCGGCGGCCGCGGGATTTTCGCCCACCGCCCGCAGGTTTAACCCGGCGCGGGTGCGGAACACCAGGAACCAGAGGGCGGGTACGACAAAGTAAGCTAAATATACCAATGGATCGTGGCTGAACAATACCGGTCCGATGACCGGGATATCACTGAGCACAGGTATGGGCACGGCCCGGAAAGAATCCTGCAGGCGGACTCCCACATATGATTTGCCGATGTAGCCGGCCAGACCGGTGCCGAACAGGGTCAGGGCCAAACCGCTGACCACCTGGTTTGCTTTCAGGGTGATGGTGAGAAAAGCATGGATTAGCGCCATGGCGCCGCCCGCCAGCATGGCCATGAGCAGACCGGCCCAGGGGTTGGACATGTGCAGCGCCATGATAAAACCGCTGACGGCGCCTACCAGCATCATGCCTTCCACACCCAGGTTGAGGACGCCGGCGCGTTCGGCCAGTATTTCGCCCAGCGCCGCATAAAGAATCGGTGTGCCGCCGGTTACAGCCGTGGCCAGGATGGCAATGATGATATCGGTGTTGGTGTTCACTATTTAATCGCCTCCCCGGCTGCCGGCAACCGGGTCAGGCGGTAACCGGTCAGTAATTCTCCGCCGAGTACGAAGAAAAGGAGCAGTCCCTGCAGCATGTACACCATGGAAGACGGGATGCCGCTGGTCTGGACCATAAACCCGCCCACCTGCAAACCGCCGAACAGGATGGCCACCGGTATGACGGCAAAGGGATTGAGCCTGCTGAGCCAGGCGACAATAATGGCGGTATAGCCGTAACCGGGGCTAAGCCCGTGCTGCAGCCGGTGCCCGATGCCGGAAACTTCGCACATTCCCGCCAACCCGCACAGGGCGCCGCTGAGCATCATCACCAGCAAGATATTCCGGGTGGTGTTCATGCCGGCGTAACGGGCGGCGGCCGGGTTTTCCCCGGTGACTCTGATTTCATAGCCCCACCGGGTATGATAGATCACCATATATAAGATGACGGCGGCCGCGACGCCGAAGAATAACCCGGCGTGAATACGGGAGTCGAACAGACCGGGCAGTGTGGCGGCCTCTGAAAACACGGCGGTAAGCGGAAAATTAAAACCCGCGGGGTCCTTCCAGGGACCGTAAACCAAGTAATCCACCCAAAAAATAGCCACATAGTTCAGCATCAGGGTGGTGATAATTTCGTTGACGCCCCAGAGGGCCCGGGGAACGGCCGTAAGCAGCGCCCATAAACCTCCGGCCAGCATGCCCAAAAGGATCATCGCGGGCATTACCCACCACGCGCTTCCGGCAGGGAAAGTAAGCGCCACCCAGGTGGCGGCAAAGGCGCCCATGTAAAGCTGGCCTTCCCCTCCGATATTCCACAGCTGCATCCGGAAGGCCAGGGCCACCCCAAGCCCCAGGATGGTTAAGGGGATGGCTTTGACAACTGTTTCAGTGATCCCGTAGCGTGAGCCGAAAGCACCCTTGAACATTTTCAAGTAGACAGCCGCCGGTTCGTGCCCGGAAAAATAAAGGAATACCGAGCCCACCAGCAGGGCCAGGAAAATCGAAATAAAGGGGATGACAATAAAAGCGGATGATGAGGGAATCAGTCTTTTTTCAATTGCCAGTCTGGTGCCGTGAATAATCATGATGCCGTATCTCCCGCCTTATCCGAACCCATCATCAAGAGCCCAATTTCCTCCACATCGGCCGCTTCGGCCGGTATGATTCCGGCTAAACGGCCGCCGCACAGGACGCCGATCCGGTCACTGAGTTTAAAAATCTCTTCCAGGTCTTCGGAAATCAATAGTATGGCCATGCCTTGCTCCCGCTGTTCCAGCAGCAGATCGTGCACTGCTTTGGTGGCCTTGATATCCAGGCCGCGCACCGGATAAACTGCAATTAAGAGATGCGGCTGAGAAGTAATCTCACGGGCCAGCAGCAGCCGCTGCAGGTTTCCCCCGGACATCAGTTTCACCGGGGCCTCCAGGCTGCGTAATGAAACCTCAAACCGGTCCGTCAGCCGCTGCGCGTTTATGCGGGCCGTCCGCCGGTTGATAAGGGGTCCGCGGCGCAGGAGTTCCCGGCGGTAGTCCTTGATAATCAGGTTGTCAATGGCGTTCAGGTTGGGGATCAGCCCGGTGCCCAGCCGGTCTTCGGGCACATGCGCCACCCCGTGGTCCATGATCCGGCGGGGGGAAAGGCCGGTAACGTCCTTACCGTTGATCAGGAGTTTTCCTCCATTGACCGGCCGTAGACCGGTCACTACTTCCGCCAGTTCGCGCTGGCCGTTTCCGGCCACTCCGGCAATGCCGAAGATTTCTCCCTTATAAACAGAAAAATTTATATCAGTCAGGCCGGACAGCCCCAGGTCACTATGGCAGTTGACGTTTTGAAGTTCCAGTACTTTTTCACTGCCGGGCGGGTTTTTTTTGCGGCTCTGGAAGACTACGTCCTGTCCCACCATCAGCCAGGCCAGGTCACGCCGGTTGATTTCTTTTTTGTCCAGTGTGGCGACCGCCTTGCCCCGGCGAAGCACCGTCACCCGGTCCGCTATAGCTATTACTTCGTTCAGCTTATGAGTAATTAACACTATGCCCCGGCCCGCGGCGGCCATACGGCGCAGGTTTTCGAACAGTTCCTCCGCTTCCCGGGGCGTCAGTATGGCCGTAGGCTCGTCCAGTACCAGTACCTGTGAGCCGCGGTACAGCATTTTAATAATTTCCACCCGTTGTTTTTCGCCCACTGAAAGCTGCCATACCATGGCTGAAATATTTATACTTAATCCGTAGCGCTCCGACAGCTGCGCCAGGTTGTTTTCGATATCTTTTTTATTTAATACCAGCGGCGTTCCATCGCCGCCGAGGATAACGTTCTCCGCCACCGAAAAGGATTCAATTAATTTAAAGTGCTGGTGTACCATGCCGATACCGGTTTTAATGGCGTCCCGGGGGGAACGCAAATTGCGTTTGCGGCCGTTAATCAGGATCTCGCCTTCATCCGGCCTGTAAAGTCCGGATAAAACAGACATTAAAGTGCTTTTCCCGGAACCGTTTTCACCAAGCAGCACATGTATTTCGCCTTCCCGGACGTTAAAATCAACCCGGTCGTTGGCCGTAACGCCGGGGAATTTTTTTGTGATGCCGACCATTTCCACCAGTAACGGCACTGACATTACATTAGCCCCTTAGCAACGGTTGCTGGCGGCCAGGCCGCCAGCAACCGTTTAACTTAATCCTAAGCGTTATTATATCCAGTCCAATGAAACAACTTTACAGATCCGTCAACTTATGACTGGGGAGCGGGAATTTCACCTTCCACGCCCTCCACGAACCAGTCCATGGACAGCATTTCGTCGTCGGACATTTTTTGTCCTTCGGCTACTTTTACATTACCGCTTTGATCTTTAACGGGACCGTAAAAGACATCCCACTCACCGCTGATAATGCGTTCTTTTTCCCGTTCAACCAGTTGTTTGGTTTCTTCAGGAACCATGGGGCCGTAGTCGGAAAGCAAAACGATACCTTCCTTCAGGCCGCCCCAGTAAGTAAGGGAGCCTGCCGTGGGGGTGGGATCGAAGGTGCCTTCTTTAATGGCTTTAACTGTTTCCACATAGTAGGGGCCCCAGTTCCACATGGGTGAAGTCATTACCGCACCCGGCGCCTGCTCTCTCATATCGCTGTTGTAGCCAATGCCCAGTTTGCCTCTTTGCTCGGCCGCCTGCTGCGGGGCCGGGGAATCCATATGCTGGGCAATTACATCCGCGCCGGCGTCCAGCAATGCATCGGCGGATTGTTTTTCCACGGTGGGATCAAACCAGGAGTTGGTAAACACAACTTTTACCTTGGCGTCGGGATTTGCCGCCCGGACACCCACTGTAAAAGCGTTAATGCCCCTGATTACTTCAGGGATGGGGTAAGCGCCCACGTACCCGATAATATTGCTTTCGGTGGCCTTGCCGGCAACCAGGCCGGAAAGGTAACGGGCTTGATAAATTCTGCCGAAATAAGCGCCCACGTTGTCGGCTGTTTTATAACCGGAACAGTGTACGAAAGTGACGTCGGGATACTTCTGAGCCACGTTGATGGTGGGGTCCATATAACCGAAGCTGGTGGTGAAAATCACCTTGTTGCCCTGTTCGGCAAGCTGGGTAATCACCTGTTCGGCGTCCGCCGGGTTCTCGGGCACGTTTTCCACGTATTCACCGGCGTCCACCCAGTCAAGCTGTTCCTGCAGGTACTGGCGGCCCAGTTCATGGGCATAGGTCCAACCGGCGTCACCGGCCGAGGTGAGATAAACAAAGGCTACTTTAAATTTTTCCTCTTCTCCCTGACCCGCTTGATTTTCTTCTTCACCACCACCGCCGCCGCAGCCGGCCAGCAATAGCGCCGCCATTAATGTCAGCGCCAGCGCCCAAAGGGTTTTTCTGCTAATTTTTCTCAAACCTTTTTAACCTCCTCCCGATTGATTAAAACTCTCTTTTTTTGTCGACGACGGCACGAATGTATGTATAACGCCTGGTTTAGATGATTAAATATCGCCTGCTTACAAAAAAAAATGACCAAGGCGTACCAGGGTTATTAAATCGTACAGCTTTCGCCGCATTAATTCCTATTCTTGCTGTCCGGATAAATTCCTGCTTATTGCGACAAAAAAACGGATGTGTTTTTCAATACTTTAAGAAATTATGCTTGCCATATTTATGGCAAGTGTTAAGGATTAAAGTACTGAAAAGCGCGCGCTTTTCTTGTTATTGAAGTTTATTAACAATGGTAATTGATTGGCAATTATTAAATCCGTTATGATAATATATAACTACGCTAAACGGCATTAATGCCGCCGGCAGCAGGAGGTGAGCGTGATTAAAGAGGTGGAGATATACACCGACGGGGCTTGCAGCGGCAATCCGGGTCCGGGCGGATACGGGACGATTCTGAAGTTTGGCCCCCATGAAAAAGAGATTTCCGGCGCTTATGACAGCACCACCAATAACCGCATGGAATTGATGGCGGTGATTAAAGGGTTGGAGTGCCTTAAAGAACCGTGCCGGGTAACCTTGTATTCGGACAGCCGGTATTTGGTGGATGCCATGATCAAGGGCTGGGCGGCCAAATGGCGGTCCCGTAATTGGATGCGCACCGGCAGCGAACGGGCCAAGAACGTCGACTTGTGGGAAAAAATACTCGCATTGGCCGGCAGGCACGAGGTAAAATGGGTCTGGGTGAAGGGACACGCCGATAACCCCTATAACAATCGCTGCGACAGATTGGCGGTGGAGGCAATAAAAAAAGGAGGTTACTGTTTATGATTCAATTCAAAAATAAAATCTGCACATCTGTTTATCATGATCCCACAAAAAATTTTGAGTTAAGCAAGGTGGAGATACAAAAGCGTTATGATCCTCTTACCGGAAGAATGGTCAGGATTTTTCCCTTTCGCAGCATGACATTCCCGAGACATGATTGGACACCCTTTGTGGAGGAGTCAAAACAGGGGTTTTGCCCTTTCTGCCCCGGGGCGGTTGAAAAGGTCACTCCTCGTTTCCCTGAAGACTTTATACCAGGAGGTATGATAAAATGCGGGCAGTCCGTGCTGGTACCCAACCTGCACCCCTATGAGACGCATACCGGGGTGGTTATAATGACTCCAACTCACTATCTGTCCATGGAGGATATAACGGTGGAAGTAATGACCGACGGCATGGAGGCGGGGCTTAATTACCTTAAAATAATTGCCGAAAAGGATCCTGACAATGCGAAATATTGCAATATAAACTGGAACTACATGCCCTATGCCGGAGGATCCATTATCCATCCCCACCTGCAAATCATCTCCGGCGCCGATCCTTGCAACCTGGACCGGGAAATGATTGAGGCCGCGGCGAAGTATTATGAAAATAACGGCAAGGTATACTGGCATGATCTTATAGAAGCAGAGAAGAACGGGGAAAGACATCTGGGGACGACGGGGCAAATTGAGTGGCTGGCCTCCTTTGCGCCGCTTACTATGGGTGATGTAACGGCTGTGCTGGAGGGCTGCTCCACAATCTATGATATTACCAGGCAGACTCTGGCCGATCTGGCCACAGGCTTAAGAAAAGTGATCAGTTATTATGACCATGCAAACTTCCCGGCCTTTAACATGGCTTTGTATTTCGCCGGCAGGGAAGCCGAAGGATTCTGCTGCACCGCCAGAATGGTAGGGAGATACACACTTTTCCCCCTGGTGGGTAGCGATGTCAGCCACATGCAGATGCTGCACATGGACCCCTGGTCACTCCTCAATCCCGAGGATATGGCCGTGGAAATAAGAAAGTTTTTTAAATAGCCCAGAAGAACCATATAATCATCATTACTTCCACGGCTATTTTAAGCACGGTGCCGCCAATCAGCCCCACCAGTGTACCTAAACCGGACCTGACGGCAATGTCCAGCTGTTTATGAGGACCTAACATTTCACCGGCCACCGCACCGACGAACGGGCCAAAAATAATTCCCGCCGGGCCCATGATAAAGATGCCCAGAATGGCGCCGATGATGCTGCCATATACCGCATTTTTTGAGCCGCCGTATCTTTTTACGCCCGCTACGCCCGCCAGATAATCCACGGCGTGGACCAGAACCACCGCGATGCCCTGGCCGATAAAAAATGCGGTCCCCAGGGTTTGAAATCCGGTCATGATCCCGTAAATCAGCATCCCCGCCCACAGCAGGATCGCTCCGGGCAGGACGGGTAGCAGGGTGCCGGCAAGACCGGCGATAAAAAACAGGACGGCTATTAAAAGCGCCACTATTTCCATTCACCATCACCACAATGGGTATTTATTAATTAATTATATAATGTTCTCTTACGAGTCAGAAGTCAGAATACATATAGTGACAACTGTAAATAATTAGTATTCTGACTTCTGACTCCTGACTCCTGACTACTTATCTTTCCATTATACTTCCGGAGAGCAATTCTCCAGACATTCTTCATCTTCCTCCGGTATTTCCTCTTTACTCCTCGCTGATTTGCTTTTCAACGACTGGTCCTTCGGGCAGTCAAGCGAGGCGCATCCGGTTTTTGGGTCGCTGGAACTGCTGGAACTGTCTGATTTAAAAGACTTGGACACGTTATTCACCTCCTGCGCTTATTGTGTCTTGATAAGTGCAGGATTATGCGGCCTTCAATTGCCGCCGAATTCCCGGGCGCCGGCGAGTCCGGTCAGCCGGGGCGGCGGTTCGATACCCCGGCTGAAGATCAGCACTTTAAAAATATCGCCCATTCCCCCGGGCATGACCAGTTGTTTAATGGCCATGGTTTTTTTTGATATTTCGCGGTTGTATGTATAATCATTATGCGTACTTACGGTATCAAAAATGCCCAGATTAATCAGGAACCGCGGCTGTGAAATTAAGCCCAGCGGCTGTAACCCTGCTTTTTGGCCTTGAATGGCCAGCGCGGAGAAGTTTACATGGGCGGTGATATCCTGTTTGCCGGCATTCACCAGCGGATTACCAATTAATTTATGCTTGTAAAAAGAACGTACCGTGCCGTTTATCCGGTGCGGGCCGTACAGGTCCCGCGCCCCGGCGCCGTAATCAATCAGCAGCACAAAACCCCGGTTAAGGTACTGCGATAGATCAGCCAGCCAGCCGGCGGCGTAAAGATTGACCTCCGCCCTGTGCCCTTCGGCCGGTTTAACGCCCTGCATATTGAAGTATGCGGCAATTGATTCCGTGGACGGGTTTGCTGCTTGCAATGTAAAATTGTTTTGTTCATCCAGGGTTACAAAGAGTTCCTCCAGCCTGCCGTTACTTTGCTCCACCAGGTGCACCGGGAAAGCGTCCACCAATTCGTTGGCCAGTATACAGCCGTCAAAACCGGCCGGATTTAATGCCGCCAGGCTGTCCAGCCACCTGAATCGCGGCGCGGCCTCATGACCGGCCAATTCCTGCCGCTGCCGTTCTTTAAGTCCCGGACTTATTTCAACCAGATTATAGTCCGTAACCCGGTAAAAAACCGGGTGGTCCTTGATTATGGCGTCCATAATGTCGCCGGCCAGTTTTCCCGTGCCGGGCCCAAATTCAACAATTGACCAGACATGCGGCTGGCCGGCCAGGCGCCACATTTCCTCCATTTGACGCGCAATCGTGGCGCCGAACAGCGGGCTGACGGAAGGCGCGGTATAAAAATCGCCATCCCGCCCGATTTTGGCTTTGGTTGTGGAATAATACCCGTGCTCCGGGTGATAAAGGGCCAGTTCCATAAACCGGGCGAATGTAATTGACCCGGCGCGGCGAATTTCATCGGTTATAATTTCCGCTAATTCGGACATTGCAGCACCTCTAAAGGGTTATAAAGCCCGGCCGGCCACCCGGGTGTCACCCACCCGCCGGGTTATTTTCATCCGGTCCATGTACTCCAAAAGCGGCAGGGTATATTTGCGGGAAGTCTGCAGCAGGTCGCGCATCTCACCCAGGGAAAGTTCGTTTTTCCCGGCCAGGTGCTCACGGATCATGGAGATGGCCTCTTCAACGGCATGCCGGTGAAAATACATGCCGTCGGCGATTTTCACCAGTACATCCCGGGCCAACAGGTAACTTAAATACTCCTGGCTGTCTCCTGATATGCCGGCCTCTTTGGCGGCCTCATCCCAGCCCGGCGGCTGATACATCGACCCGGCGAACGATTCCGTCAGGCGGTCGATAATCTCCTGCTGGCCGGGCGAAGGCTGAGGTTTAAAATCTTTGACGGATACGTTTTGGTGCGAGCCGGATATTTGGCCGTCCTGTTCCAGCCGGGACAGCAGCATATTGAATTGTTTGCTGTTGATCTTGGAGAAGAACCGGGAGCGCAGCTCTTCCCTGGGGTACCCTTCCCGCAGAGGAAACTCGCGGTGGTATTTCTCCAGCGCCTGCAGGATGGTTTTCAGCCACCGGGACATCACTTCCGCAGCCAGGTAGTATTGTTCCCCCTCCGAGCTGATTAACGACGCCCGGCCGGATTCCACCAGTTCAGCCAGCGCGGTGGCGGCGGTTTCTTTGTCCATGCCGGCGCCCGCAGCAACTTCGGCGATGGTATACATGCGGTCGCCGGATTCCAACTGCTGTCCGGCCAGTTCCGCCGGCGTACCCTTTTCGGCGGTGGCCAGGGCGTTCAATATTTCGGGCCGGTTCCGCCGGTGTCTGGCAGGGGCCGGGTCCACCACCAAACCACCGCCCACGGTACGCATTGGGGAATATGACCTGATTACGAAATGGTCGTTTTTGGCCACCGCCACCGGGGTTTCCAGCTGCAGTTGCACATATGTCTCGCTGCCCGGCTGCAGTTCCTCCCGGTCCAGTAGGATCACTCGGCCCAGGATTTCAGCGGTGCCCAGGTAAATTCTTACCCGGGCCCGGTGTTTAAGCTCTTTGGGAGCGCTGTCCAGAAGCTGCAGCCTGGCGTCCAGCCGGTGGGAAGGGCGAAGACTGCCGGGCTGGGCCAGCACATCGCCGCGGCTTACACTTTCAGTGTCCACCCCGGTCAGGTTAACCGCCACCCGCTGGCCTGCTTCCGCGGTATCAACTTTCAGGCCGTGCACTTGCAGGTTACGCACCCGCGACACCCGTTCTCCCGGGTAGATCTGCAGGTTATCGCCGACATTCAAGGCGCCGGAAAGCAATGTGCCGGTGGTGACGGTGCCGAAGCCGGTAACCGTAAATACCCGGTCCACGGGCAGTCTGGGCGGGCCGGTAAATTTTCTTTTTTCCACTCCGGCGGCTAATTGGTCGATCAGCTGTACCAGCTGGTCCATTCCTTCGCCGGTGACCGCGGACACCGCCATTACCGGAGCGTTCTCCAGCACGGTGCCCTGCAGGAATTCGTCCACCTCTTCCCGGACCATGTCCAGCCACTCCTGGTCCACCAGGTCTTTTTTGGTCAGCACCACCGCGCCTTTTTCTATCTGCAGTAATTGAATGATCTCTAAATGTTCCCTGGTTTGGGGCATTACGCCTTCATCGGCGGCTATCACCAGCAGTACCAGGTCGATGCCGCCCACTCCGGCCAGCATGTTTTTAATAAACCGTTCATGTCCGGGTACGTCGATAATTCCGGCCTGCAACCCCCCGGGCAGTTTCAGGTAGGCGAAGCCCAGTTCTATGGAAATGCCCCGTTCCTTTTCCTCTTTCAGACGGTCGGTGTCGGTACCTGTCAGGGCCTTTATCAGCACGGTTTTGCCGTGGTCCACGTGGCCTGCGGTACCGATAATGATATGCTTCAAAAGTCCCTACCTCCCGCCAGCGCTTCTGCCAGCACCCCGACCAGGGCGTCTTCCTCGCCCGGTCGCAGGGTGCGCACATCCAACAGCAGCGCGTCGTCCTGCAGCCTGCCGATAACAGCCGGTTCTGTTGCCCGCAGCCGGGACGCCAGCTCAGTGACCGTGATGTTCCCGGGCTGCACCGCCACCGCCATTGACGGTAAATCCGCCGTGGGCAGCGCACCCCCGCCCACGGCGGAGTCGATTTCCGTAACCATAAACCGTGCCCGTTCACCGGCGGCGGCCGTTAGTTTTCCCGCCAGCCGGCCGGCCACCGGCCCGAGCTCTTCGCGCCCGGCTGAAAGCATGGCCAGGGTGGGCACGTTTTGTTTCACCTTGGCCTGGTCCAGGTATTCCCTCAGGGTTGCTTCCAGGGCGGAGACGGTGAACTTGTCAATCCGGACAGCCCTGGTCAGCGGGTTGCTTTTCATGCGGTCCAGGTATTTGCGTTTGCCCACGATAATGCCTGCCTGGGGCCCGCCCAGCAGTTTATCGCCGGAGAAGGTGACCACATCGGCGCCGCCGGACACCACTTCCTGGACCGTGGGTTCGGGGGGTAAACCAAGTTCGCCGGTGTTGAGCAGTGAGCCGCTGCCCAGGTCCGACATCACCGGCAGATTGAACTCGGAGCCTATGGCCACCAGTTCGGCGATGCTTGTCTCCCTGGTGAAACCCAGGATGCGGTAGTTGCTTGTATGAACGTGCAGCAGCAGGGCGGTTTGGGTGGTCACGGCATTTTGATAGTCCCGCGGGTGGGTTTTGTTGGTGGCCCCCACTTCCACAAGACTGGCGCCGCTTTGGACCATCACTTCCGGAATCCGGAACGAACCGCCTATCTCCACCAACTGGCCCCGTGATACTATGACCTCGCGCCCCCTGGCCAGTGTGCTCAGGGCTAGCAGCACGGCGGCGGCGTTGTTATTCACCACCAGCGCCGCTTCGGCGCCGGTTAACCCGGCCAGCAGCCCCTCCACCGGAGCGTAACGGGATCCGCGTTTACCGGTTTGCAGATCCAGTTCCAGGTTGGAGTAACCCGAGGCGGCCTGATTGATGGCCAGACGGGCGTTTTCAGACAACACGGCCCGGCCCAGATTAGTATGTAAAACTACGCCGGTCAGGTTAAGCACCCGGCGCAAATTGGGGCGATTACCGTTTAAGGCCAGGAGCGAGGCCCGGTTAACCATTTCTTCAGTCAAAAAGTCCCGCGGCTGGATTCCGGCCGGTAACGTCAGCAGGCCGGATTTAATTTCGTCCCTGAGCTTGTCGGCAGTCTCTCTGACGGCGGATAACAGCATGGTCCGGGGTATCTTTTGAGCCAATGATTCCATGGCCGGTTGTTTAAGTACCTCGTCCACCGGTGGTATATGTCTGTATAACCGGGTGTAATCTTTGTCGGGCATTTTACATCCTCCTGTACCCGCTGTATATACATTATATGGTTGGATTTGTCCTTTAATCAAGTAAAGGCAAAACAGTTACCGCTACTTTTTTATTTTCCTTTTCCCGAAATTTTCTTCTTCAAATGAAGGCAGGCTTGCTTTTTGTCCGAATATGACCATGATATCACCGCCGGTGAGTTTGGTAAAAGCGGTGGGCTGCATTGGCTCCCCGTCATGGTATACCAGTAAAATCCAGATCCCGAACCGGTTAGTGGTATTAAGCGCGGCGATGGTTTGATTGGCAAACCCGGGGCCGACCTCAAGTTGTTCCACGATAAAGCCCCGGGGCAATTCCAGAACGTCAATGCCCGATTCGGCCGATATGGAGTGGGCCAGGCGACGGCCCATGTCCCGTTCGGGAAAGACAATTTTATCGGCGCCCATCTTTTCCAGTACATTGCCTCTGCGCCTGGAAGCGGCTTTGACAGACACTTTTACCCCGGCTTCTTTAAGAATATTAGTGGCGATCAAGCTGCCTTCAAAATCAGAACCCATGGCTACAACGGCTTCGTCAAAATTCTTTTCACCAACCAGGCGGGCAAACTCTTCCTCATCATCGGCTACGTCCAGCACCGCGCCGGAAATGATCATGTCACGCACGTCTTCCAGCACTTCTTCATCCTGGTCGATGGCAAATACGTCGTGCCCTCTCTCGTATAGTTCTTCAATTACTCCCTTGCCGAAGCGGCCAAGCCCGACCACCAGAACGGATTTCTTGCGCATGGGATTCCCTCCTAGCCGATCAAAATGTCTTCCTTCATATAATGTAGCCGCCGCTTATCTTTGCCGGCCAGTATAATGATTATCGACAGGATACCGATACGGCCGACAAACATCAAAAGCCCCACCAGTATTTGGCCAAAGGCGGATAATTCTTTGGTTATGCCCATGGAAAGGCCTACAGTGGCCATGGCGGAAATTACTTCGAACAACACCGGCATCAAGGGCAGTCCTTCGGTAATCATCAGGGTGAGGGTGCTGAAGGCGGCCAGCAGACCGGCCATGACCGTGACTGTAAAAGCTTTGGTGACGCTTCCGGGGTCAATCTCGCGTTCAAAGAGCACAACCTCTTTTTTGCCCCTTACAATGGCCCAGACAGCCAGCAATACGGTGCCGAAGGTGGTGGTTTTGATGCCGCCGCCCACTGAACCCGGGCTGGCTCCAATGAACATCATCAGGATCATCACAAAGAGGAACGGTTCCGTCCACCCGGAAATGGGCAAGGTGGTGAAACCGGCAGTGCGTGTCGTTGCCTGGAACAGGCTTTGTACGATCTTGTCCACCGCGTTAAAGTCTGCTATTTGATTATTAAAAGCACTAAGAAAATAGAAGAGTGAGCCCACCAGGGTCACAGTTCCCGTCACGGACAGCACCAGCCTGCTGTGCAGGCTTAACCGGCGCCATTTGCGGGTTATGAACAGTTCCTGCAGGACAACAAAACCCAGACTTCCCAATAAGATCAGCACAATTACCACCAGCATGAAACCGGTGTGGCGGCTGAAAAGTTCCAGGCTGTGCCCGGTGATATCGAAGCCGGCGCCGTTAAAGGTGCTGACGGCATGAAAGGCGATAAAAAAAATCCCGGCCAGCGGCCCGTTTTCCCACGCTTCGGGAAGCAGCACCGCCATTAATAACGCACCGATTCCCTCCAGAGTCAGGGTAAGGAGCAAAATGCCGCGTACCAGACGCACCACGCCGGACAGATTAAAATAATTGCGATCCTGGGCCACCAGGTACCTGTGCCCCAACTGGATCCTGAGCCCCAGCATGGTCAGGATGATGGTGGCCAGTACCATTAAGCCCAGGCCGCCGATTTGCATGAGGATCAGAATTATGGTTTGTCCGAACAGGTTCCAGTGGGTCGCAGTGGTGACCACCGTCAGCCCGGTAACCGTTAAGGCCGAGGTGGCGGTAAACCAGGCTTCCAACAGCGTGGTGGGTTTGTTTGACGCGAAAGGCATAAAAAGTAATAAGGTGCCTGCCAGATCCACTAAAAGGTAACTGATAATCAACAGTTGACCGGGTTTTATTCTTCTGTTCATCGGGCGCTCCGGATAGGTGATTTGCTCGTGCTAAAAAAGACTACCCGGACATACAATACCAGAATTTGTCGACAAAAACAATTACTCAACACAAAAAGGGGCTGCCGTAACAGCAACCCCGGGCCGGTTTAATTCTTACTCCAGTACGATCAGGGCGTCGGCGGCGCAGGCGCCTTTGCCGCGGGGGTAAACAAACAGAGGGTTGATGTCCAGTTCGGCGATATTGGGGAAGTCCTCCGCCAGGCGCGATACCCGTTGGATGATCTCCTGCACCGTTTCCGTGTCCGCCGGCGGCCGGCCGCGCAAACCGTCAAGGATTTTGCGTCCCTTTAATTCCGCCAGCATTTCCCCCGCGTCCGCCGGTGATACCGGGACAACCCGCAGGGCCGTGTCCTCCAGTGCTTCCACAAATATGCCCCCCAGGCCGGTAAGCACCGTCGAGCCGAATACAGGATCCTTGCCGATGCCCACGATTATTTCCGTTCCCCCGGCCAGCATCTCCTGTACCAGGACTCCTTCCAGCCGCGCACCGGGATTGCGAGCCAGGGCCGTCTCCGTCAAACGGCGGAAGCTTTCCCTGACCGCTTCGGGAGTGGGGATGTTCAGCATTACGCCGCCGGAGTCGGTTTTGTGCAGGATATCGGGGGACATTATCTTCATGACCACCGGATAGCCGATATCACCCGCGGCTTTTACCGCCTCTTCTTCATTTACAGCCATGATCTCCCTGGTCACCGGTATCCCGTAGGCCTGCAGTATTTTTTTAGCGGTATGTTCGGTTAACCTGGCTCCGGGAGATAAAAGGCGCATGATATCAGCGGCTTTTTCTTTTGCGTCCGCCGGGATGGACGGAGCTGTACGGGTATTATTCCGCCGGGTTTGTAAAAAATCATTATAGTCCGCCAGCGACGCCAGGGCCTGGATGGCAAAATCGGCTTCCCTGGCGGCGGGGATCAGTTCGTCATGCATTAAACTTAACGCCTCCCGTACCGCCGGATCGGGCCCCCAAACCAGGTTGAAGAACGGTTTTTGCGCATCTTTGCCGACCCTGACGACCTGGTCAAAACTAACCTTTGCGCTGTCTCCGTGCGCGGTCCAATAAGCAGCGATAACCATATCCACACCGGGATCCGCAAGGACCAGCCCGGCGCTTTTTTCCAATAAATCGGGACTGGTCATGATGGCTGAAGTAATATCAACCGGGTTGGCTGTGGAAGCGAAGCCGGGCAGCAGCGCAGCGAGCCCGGCTCTGGTCCCCGCTTGCAGCGGCACGACTTCCAGGCCGTTTTGGGCGCATTTATCGGCCAGCATTACTCCGCTGCCGCCCGAAGTTGACAGGATAGCCACCCGCCGGCCGCGCGGAAGCTTATTCCGGGCGATCATCGGCAGCATCAGATTGAATTCTTCCAGGCTTTCGATCCGGATAATGCCCTTTTGTTTAAATACGGCGCTGTAAACCTTTTCCGAGCCCACCAGGGCGCCGGTGTGGGAAGCGGCGGCCCGGGCGGCCACTTCGGACCGGCCGGCCTTGATTATCAGGACAGGTTTACCGTTATCCAGAGCCAGGTCGGCGGCCTGCAAAAATTTAGCCCCGTCCTTGACCCCCTCCAGATATCCGCCAATAACTTTGGTGTGGGGGTCAACGGCCATAAAGCCAAGGTAATGTGAAAATTCCAGGTCCGCTTCATTGCCGGTGCTGACAAAGTGGCTGAAACCGTAGCCATTTTCTTTGATTACTTCGTAAATAGCGGCTCCGAACCCGCCGCTTTGGCTGATAAAACCAAGTAAATCCGGTACCAGTACCCGATCGGGCATTTCTGCGACGCCAAAATTGGCCATTAGCCGGTTGCGGGAGCTGAATATGCCCATACAGTTGGGACCGCAAATGCGCATGCCTGTTTCCCTGGCCAAGGCAGTCATTTTTTGCTGTTGGGCAGCGCCTTCCGGACCAACTTCGGCAAATCCGGAAGTGAAAACAATAACCCCTTTTACCCCCTTATCCACGCACTGGCGCAGCGCTTCCAGAGTTAATCCGGCCGGTACCGCAATGATAGCCAAATCGACAGGAGCGGGGATATCATGTACTGAGGGGTAGCAGGGCAAGTTTAACACTGTGCTGTGTTTTGGATTAACAGGATAAATATGTCCGGCGTATCCGGCCCGGATCAGGGCCACCAGCGGCTGGCCGCTGGGTTTGATTGGGTCTTCCGACGCGCCGATAATGGCCACTGATTGCGCCAGAAACAATGGCGCCAGGCTTTCCAGTTCCTGTTTGAAAGTGCTTGTGATCAACTGTATTCCTCCCAGCAAAATGAATGAATATTCACTCTTTATCTGACAATATTTTACCATAAAAATTTGATTTTTGTCAGGGTTAGTTTTTTGAAGAAGGCGTTTTCGTTCTTCCGGGCGCCCGCAAGGGGCGCCCCTACTCGCCCCAGATGTTCAGCTTAATCCGTTCGTCAGTTAAACCGCTTTTGTATGCATAGTCGAAAAACGTGGTCAGAGCCCGGCGCGCGTCATCACCCAGATCATAATGAACAGTTTTCAGGTAGTCATTGATCATACCGCGGGGCAGCTTGGTGCGCCGGTGCGCTTTTTCCACCAGGGCTTTCCGGTTATCCAGCCCGATGGCCCGGGACTCGGATAACAGGCTGCTGATCCGGTTCATTATTTCCGGTATTGCCTCTGCCAGTTCAACGTGGGCCGCCCATACTGTGTAGACCATTCTTTCGCCGCTGAATTCCTTCCATGCTTCACCCAGGTCGGTAATCAGCAAATCCTGCTTCTCCCGCAGCACTTTCCGGCAGACCTTCATGGCATCGTCGCCAATGAGCAGCGCGCCGTCCGAAGACGCCAGCATGGCGCCCAGGTTTGGCTCTCCGGGTATAATTTCGGCTTCTACATGGTAGTAATGTTCAAAAAGGATCCGCAGCAGGGCCACTGATGTGGCCGAGGATGTGGTTGCGCACACTCTTTTGCCCTCCATTTCGACCACCGGCAGATGACTGAACAGGAGGATGTTTTTCGCTTTACCGTCGGTACCGACGGATAAGTCCGGCAGAATAATGCACTGGTCGCTGTTCCTGGCGTATTCGATTGATGATATGGGAGTAATATCCAGTTCGCCCTTTAAAAACATTTTATTCAATGCGGCAGGCGTACCTTTTACCAGTTCCAGGTCCTCCACCAGCAGACCGTCTTCCAGGGCGTGGTATACAGGCAGGTATTCAATATAATCAACTTGCCCGATTCGTAAACGGGTCATCACCAAACCCTCCTCTACCACATTATAAACGATACCTTTTTGACTCTCCTTAACAAATCGTCACCGGAAACAGAATATCCAAAAATGTGAAGCAAAACATTACCACGCTGAGCAGCCCGTTTAAGTTAAAAAAAGCTACACCCGCGCGGCTCAGGTCCCCGGGTGAAATCAGCCGGTGCTGGTACCATAACAGTGAGACCGCCAAGGCAAGGCCGGCGAAATAAAAAACGCCCATTTGAAGCATGACGCCCGTGGCCAGAAATAAAACCGGCGCCAGCACGTGAAAGAATGCCGAAATTGACAGGGCTTTGGCAATGCCGAAACGGGCGGGAATCGAGTGAATGCCGTATTCCCGGTCAAAGATAAAATCATCACAGGCATAGATAATATCAAATCCCGCTACCCAGAACAGAACCCCCAAACCCAGCGGTATCACGGCCGGGTCCACCCGGTTGACGATGGCCGCCCAGGCGCCCGCCGGAGCCAGACCCAGGGCCAGGCCGAGGATAAGGTGGCAGGTCCAGGTGAATCTTTTGGTGTACGAATACAGGGACAGTACAGCCACAGCGATTGGTGAAAGACTAAATGCCAGCGGCGATAACTGGTGGGCTGAAAACAGCAGCAGGGCGAATGAAATCAAGGTATAAACCCAAACATCCCGTACGGACAAAAGGCCCCGGGGCAGTGCCCGAAAGGCGGTGCGGGGGTTTTGAGCGTCAATATGCCGGTCGATAACCCGGTTCAAAGACATGGCGGCGGTGCGGGCGCCAGCCATGGCCAGGGTAATCCAGATTATGTCGGAACCGGCGGGAATTTGTTTTTCCACCAGCAGCGCGCCCACAAAGGCAAAGGGCAAAGCAAAGATGGTATGCTCAAAGCGGATCATTTCCAGGAATACTTTGGTTTTGTTAAAGGCCGAGTCCATAGCTTTGCCACTTCCTGTTTACCAGTTCCTTAATATCGTCAGCCATCACGATGTCACCCGGCCATTGGCGGGTGTGGCCTTCTTCCGGCCATTTGGTGGTGGCGTCGATGCCCATCTTTGAACCGTAATGAGGCAGCGGAGATGAATGATCCAGCGCGTCCAGAGGACCGTCCGCCATTAATATGTCACGGCGCGGGTCAATGTTGTTGAATACCCGCCACATTACTTCCGATACGTTTTGTACATTTACCCGGGCGTCCACAACGACAATCATTTTGGCCAGCATCATCAGGCCCATGCCCCACAGGGCGCACATCACTTTCTTGGCCTGGCCCGGATAGCGCTTATTAATGGAAACAATTACGCAGTTATGAAAAACCCCTTCCGGGGGCATGTTCATGTCCACTATTTCCGGCAGTTGCATGCGCATGAACGGCAAAAAAATGCGCTCGGTGGCTTTGCCCAGGTAAGCGTCTTCCATGGGCGGGCGACCTACGATGGTGGCGGGGTAAACCGGTTTTTTGCGCCGGGTGACACAGGTTAAGTGGAATACCGGATATTGGCCGGCCAGGGAGTAGTAGCCGGTATGATCGCCAAAGGGTCCTTCCAGTCTGGTTTCATCAAGGTCGACGTAACCTTCAAGGATGATTTCTGCCCGGGCGGGCACTTCAAGGTCCACCGTTTCGCATTTGACCAATTCAACCGGTTCCTTGCGCAAAAAACCCGCCAGGAGTAATTCGTCAATACCGTGCGGCAGCGGTGCCGTGGCGGCGTATGTGGTGGCGGGGTCCGCGCCGATGGCGACGGCAACCGGCAGCCGGGAGCAGGCTTGGCGATAATGTTCGGCGGCGTCTTTGTGGATATGCCAGTGCATACCGGTGGTGCGCTCGTCAAAGATCTGCATTCTGTACATCCCCAAATTGCGCCGTCCCGTAACGGGGTCTTTGGTAAAAACCAGGGGCAGGGTAATAAATGGCCCGCCGTCCTCAGGCCAGCAGTGCAGCACCGGCAGCTCGGCCAGCGATGGGCTGTCCTTGATGATTACTTCCTTGCACGGACCGGTTTTGACCTGTTTGGGCAAAAAAGAAGACAGCCTGGCCAGCCTGGGTAAGGTTTTGATTTTGTCCATCAATGTCAACGGCATTTCCTCGAGTTGAATCATGCTGATTAACTCTTCTCCTATTTGGTCCAGCGATTCAACTTCCAGGGCCAGATGCATCCGTTCCATCGAGCCGAAAGCGTTGGTCAGCACCGGCATGTGATAGCCTTTAACGTGCTCAAAAAGCAGGGCGGGTCCGCCCTGCTTGGACACCCGGTCGGTGATTTCAGTAATTTCCAGATATGCTTCCACTGCGGTGGAAATCCTTTTCAGCAGCCCGCGGCTTTCCAGTTTATTAATAAATGTTTGCAGGTCGGAGTAAGCCATAACGATCCCGCTTTCTATAAAAATCTTCCTTTGATTCCGGTCGACTTTAGACCTTGGGCTTATGACCTTGGATTGGCATTAACCAACCATACGCCGCACGGTACTTTCTTCGGATAAAAGAGTCAGGAGATTCCTGAAGCATTGGGTATCGACTTGAGACGGCAGTTCGTACAGGTTTACTCCGGCCGCTGTAAGGAATTCTTTCACCTGGCCCGGTGTTGCGCCTCTCTCCAGCAGGCCGTAAGCCGTACCGAGATTAAGCCCGAAATGGTAAAGCTTATTTTTATGCAATTCGTCCGCGCCGTTCAGGTCGGCGCCCAGGTAAGCGCCGCAGGCAAACAGATGGGCGGTTTCCCCCTGTACCACTTCCAGGTATAGCTGCCTGTCGGTAAGTTCCAGGCCGGTATTGCGCAGGGCATGAATGCCGCTTTTATTGATGTGACAGATCAATTCCGCCAGATCCTTCAAGTAACCTTCAATACCGTATTCGCATAAAACGGTAAAGAACTTGCCGTAAAGGTAGTCACCGACCAGTACCGGGTATTGGAAACCGGCGCGGCTGTCCGTACCCCGTTCTTTACCGGAAAAGCTCTCTTTTACGTTTGAGTGGACCCGGGAGGCCATAAAAATAAACTGCAGCACGGCAGCCAGAGCCACCAGCCGGCCGGAAACGGGACCGAACATGCTGCCGGCTGTGATCACTACGCCGGGCCGCAAAGTCATATCCAGGTTGCTGAAATTGAGGGGTACGAATTCGTTTAATTGGCCGGCCCTAAAACTGAAATTTCTTCTGAGCAAAAGCTGCACTTGCTGCAAATCTTCGCTGATACGGCTGAAAATATGCATTCGCGGGGTGAAACCTCCTTGTATTTAACCAATACTATATTCGGGTGCAGCACCCTGATTTCCTCCCGCCAATGCACATTTAACCCCTATAAAAAAGCAATAACCTTGCTGTTTGTTTTTTGCAAACCAGCAAGGTTTTGCTAATCCTCACTAAAGCCGGTACTAATAAAAATCCCCCCTAGATATTTACGGCTTCCTGCGGCAGGATATCCGGTAAAATCCCCCGCTTCATCTCTTTAGCGGTGAGGTGTTTGGCATGAAACTCTCCGGTGAGAAAGTTGCATGCATCCCAAGGATTTACCTTGTCTCCGCATGTGAACACGTCTACGGCCGCGTAGCCCAGTTCGGGCCAAGTATGGATGGCCAAGTGGGATTCGGAGATGACAACCACTCCGCTTACTCCCTGGGGGCTGAATTTATGGAATGCAACTTCCCTGATTTCAGCGCCTGCTTCCAGCGCTGCGTTTACCATGACTTTTTCCACTTTGTTGGCGTCATTGAGAATTTCAAAATCGCATCCATAGATTTCAGCCAATACATGGCGCCCCAATGGTTTCATTCTAATTATCTTCCCCCTTTTTTTGATTAAATTTTTGATTGTTCCGGGAAAATATACTTCCGAATGCCAATCAAACTCAATTTTAGCACAAAATCGTTTAATGTCAATAAAATTTTAAGTCTAGTCAGCCATTTAACCTGATTAAATCCGTATTTAATGAAAAATCTGTGAAATGCTCATTTTCTCTATATAATATGTTAGTTATTCTAGGAGTGCTGATAATTTATCGCATTTATCAGTTCTTTTATTCTGACTCCTGACTCCTGACTCCTGACTCCTGAATTAAATCATTTGCGGCCCTGCTTACCAGGGTGCGGATCACCAGATACAGCAAGGGCGGCGCCCCGAAGATCATGGCGGTGGCAGCTGCCACCACTCCGGAGTCGTTAAAGATCAATGCCAGCAGGCTGGCGATGACCACGCCGATAAAACCACGGTATAGTTCGGGATGCCGGGCATTCAATGACTGCATCACGCCCACCGGCCGGTAAAACAGTATGGCCAGGGTGAACAGGCTGGCCAGAAAAACCCGGCTCCAGATGGTATATCTTAAAAGTTTTAGGTTCATACTCAGCTTGCGGTTGATGATATTAAAAATTTCCGCCGGACCGCCTTTGGCGATCAATTCCGCGGTCCGTCCAATGTGCGATTGGCTTTCCAACGGCCTCGACAGATCGTAAAAAATCAGGGATAAAAGCACCAGGCCGACGGCGCCGGCTATTTTCAGCACTGTTTTAATATTAAACTGCACACCGGCCAGCAGCAGCAAGGTGACCAGGAAAGAGCCGGCTCCGGCTATGGAGCCGCCCACATTGGTGCCCAATTGCGGGGCGGCGATAATATATAAGGTAATCAGATAGTAGGTGCCGATGGCCGGCAGCATGATTTTTCTGCTCAGGGATAAACGGGTGGCCAGGGCGGTGGTACCGATAACGGTCGCCCCCAGCAAAATCCCCATATACTCGTTTCCCACCCCGTAAAACCGTGCGCCTACAATGGGGTCGTATCCCAGCAACGAATTTTTCTGCAGCGGGGCTCCCAGTATTAAATCGGCTAAAATGCATATTGACGTGAGCAGGCTGATAAATATAAACGGGTCCAATTCGTTATTATAGTTGCGCAGCCATAAATGAATAAGCGTTGTAATACCGGCGGTGACGGCAATCAATTGCACTACCATGATTTCAATGCTGGTATGCGGCAGCAATGGAACCAGCAGCAGCGCCAGCGGAACCGACATTACAGTGAGCAGCAGCGGTTTTAGGGCCAGCATCAGTGTTTTTCGTCCCGGTATAAGTATCGACGCCAGGGACAGGATTACCAGCACCAACTGCGCCAGTACGTAATACCGGAGAGCCGGCGGTCTGGTATGATAATTCAGTTCCAGTTCCTGATAAAGTGAACCGAGACCGGTCAGGGATTGATCGATGTCGTTGGGGATAACCTGTAAAGGGCGACCGGATGTCCCGGTTTGCATCTGGATATGATAATGGTGCAAAACAGTGGGCGCCAGGTCATAATTTTTGATAATCCCGGGCCGTCTGGTGGAAGGCGATGTCAAAAGCCCGGGCTCGATTCCCGCGCCCAGCATTATTACCGGGGTTACGTAGTTGGTGGTATGCACATTATTTCCCCGGGGCGTGGGAGAAACAATCAAAATCCGGTCCTTTTCCGGATCCATCTTCCCGGCAATAGTGTCAATAAAGGCAGTGATCCTGATTATTGATTCCCGGCGTTTTTCCAGCAGCACTTGCTCTTCCAAATAGCCGCCGATCATTTCCAGGCGCGCCAAATCGCCCAGTTCAACCACTGTCAGGCCGGAACTAGTTGGGGACATTCCCAGCATATTCAATAAAGCTCCGTAATCGGTGCGTATATGACCGGGAAACTGGTCATCCAGCTCAGTGGTCTTTTCTCCGACGTCTCCTTCTGCAACAATCCCGTTTTTATTCATGGCCAGGCCGACAGCCGGCCTTTTGGGGTTGCCGGTGGTATCCGAATTGCCGAATACCCTGACGTTATATCCGTTTTCCAGCAGCATGGAACCCATAAGACCCGGCACGGCTGAATAAGCACTGTTGGCGTTTAATTTTTTTATCCTGGCGATATCCAAGTGTATGACGGAGTTTTCCGGCGGTTTTAAACCTGTCCGTTGCTTAAAAACATCTTTGGCCGGGGATTCGTGAAACAGCTCATTATCGTTCATGCCCCTTGCGGCAGTACCGTATGCGTTAAGCGGCAATCCGGCGCCGATGGACGCAAATGTGCTGTCCGGTACCATGCTGCCGTCCACTCCCGTGCTCATCAGACCTATGGCACCGGTTTGGAGGATCTCTTCAAAAACTGATTTGTTTTCAATGATGTCCCGGATGGTCAACCTGTCCACGGCGATGACGTAAAAATGGCCGGGCGCTGGTGGGTTTGACAGATGCTGCGGATTTGCAATACCCATTCCGTAAACGGGGGGAATCTCTATGGCGTCAGTTTGATTGCCGGGTATCAGAAAGCATATGATCAGCGTTATTACCGATGCGGCCAGGATGATCCAGAGATGAATTCTCTTCATGTTCCCGTCCTTCCAAAGGTTCTTTATACGTTACATTATTTGCCGTTTATTAAAGCGCCCATACTAATTCTTCTCCAGTGGCCGATAACCCTTCTTCCGGGACCGGCGCCGGGTTAAATAGCCAGTGGTGGTACCTGGAGCGAACCTAAGAGGCCCATTCAAGGAGCGAACGAAGGCGGAGGAAAAGCGGCGAATCTGTTTGAGGCCCGAAGTGCCGAGTTATGCAGCCGCCCGGAGCCGAGTAAGCTCGTACAAGTATAAGGCCGAGTCAGTGAGCGGAAAGTACCACCACTGGCTTAACCTGGCCATGAAAAAAACACGGCGTAAATTGCGGGCCGTGTTCTGTCGAAGGAGAAATTAATTAATTGAGATCGCATCTGTGGGGCAGCTTTCAGCGGCTTCCGATGCTTGATTTTCCAAATCGCGGGGCACTTCATCAGTAATGGAATGGGCCTTTTCATCATCATTCCAATCAAACACTTCCGGGCAAGCATCGATACAGGCACCGCAGCTGATGCAAAGCTCCTGGTTTACTTCCGCCTGCATTATTCCACCTCCTATTTCCTCTATTATGGCTGTATTGCCAGAAAATTATGCCCGGAAAAAAAATTCACAGCCGGTTATGGAGTCGTTGACATCCTTTACCCCAGGGGGAATAATTACTGGGAGGGGGTATGTTTTGTGCCGCAGGATACTGCCCAGGGGACCAAAAAAAAGTGGTTACTGTTTATGATACTTGCACCGGGAATATTTTTTGTTTTTTACTGGCTGTACTCGGGGTACAGCAGACCGGTTCCGGATGGCGCAGAGATCCCCGAAACATACGTTGAGTTGGGGGAACGGGTTCTGCTGGATGGAAATGGGTACCGGGCTTTCCACGGTGATAAGTTATTTTCAGACCGGGTAGAATTGCAGAATAACCTGGCCATCGCCGAACCGGGCCGGGTTTTTGTGGGTCTTGGTATAGCTGCCGACAATGGTGAACTTCAAGGGGAAGTTACGGTTATTGATTCCCTTGGCAGTGCGTATGCTCCGCTGGAGGTAAAGAAAGATGTTATAGCAGGTACTTTTGGTTTCGCCGATAACGCAGGTGCGGAATTGTTCATGTTCAAAGTAAACTCGAAAGCGGACAGTTATTTTTTAAAGCTCCAAAACCTCGACCAGGCCTGGATATTTGCCAACACCTACCGCAATCCTTAAGGCTGTACGCGCAGGCGTTTTTCGTTTCCTTGGCGAAACGACAATAGCGGTCAGGGGACACACCTCTATATGGGGTCATGCTAACGGGCCTGAGGTATGTCCCCAACGTATAAGCCGTGGAGTTGTCCGGAGCGGAATCGGAGTGAGCAAAGGAAACAAAAACGCCCTTTTACCACAAACTAAAGGGACCTACCACTATCATGGCAAGCCCCTGCTGAATGAAAAATCTTTTTCAACCTACGCATTAAGTTTGTAAGTTTCCTCCACGGTAATCTGGTACTTGGTACCGCAATTGAAACAGTTGTAATAGCCGATGTCCTGCAAAGTGCGGTCGGTATGTCCGCAGTTCGGGCAGGTAAATACTTTGACGTTGAAGAAATTACCGAAAATAAACATGAAAAACCCGGCCACCCCGGCGGTCGTTCCGCCGATTGCGCCGGCGAATCCCCACGGCGCTCCCGCGACAACGGCTGTGATCCAGGCGGCAAACCCCACAATAAGCAATACGGAAACAAAAGCCAGTACTCTGGTGAATATCAGAGCTGATTCCTGGCAACTGTCCTTTAGCCGTGGACTGGCCATATGCAATCCCCCTCCTTGAACCGTTATGCTGTAATTTTTATATAAAGTAATCTTCGGCATTGATTTTATTTATCCTGCCGGTTGATTAGCTTCCTTAAAAAAGTCTTGGTGAGCCCCAATGCGTGAATGTCCCGGGTTATTCGACGTAAATGCGCGGTACCCGGGCATTAATCATGCAGAAAACCTCATATGAAATGGTACCTGTTTTGGCGGCCAGTTCATCGGCACTAATCTCCTCGCCATTCTGGCGCCCCAGCAGAACCACTTCCTCCCCGGGAATCACGCCGGGTATGCGGCCTACGTCAACCATGAATTGATCCATGCAGATACGGCCGATCACCGGCGCCCGCCGGCCCCGCACCAGTACCTCTCCCCGGGATGACAATAACCGGCTGTAACCGTCGGCGTAGCCGGCGGGGATAGTTGCCACCATTGTTTGCTCCGGTGTGGTGTAGGTGACTCCGTAACTGATTCCGGTGCCGGCCGGGACTTTTTTTGCGTGGGCCACCAGTGCCTTAACCGTCATAGCCGGCTGCAGGGAAACCCTGTTCTTTTTAACCTCGGCGGACGGGTAAGCGCCATACATGGCAATGCCGGCCCGGACCATGTCCAGGTTTGTTTCGGGCAGGTCGATAATGGCCGCACTGTTGGCGGCGTGCCGGTAACGAAAGCCAAGCCCTTTGACGGCCAGGCTTTGCAGCAGGTCGTTGAATTTACTCCACTGGGCCATGGTGTAGTCCTTATTTTTGCTGTCGGCAGCCGCGAAATGGGTGAAAATACCTTCCACTTCCAGATGGGGAAGTGAGGCGATGGAGAGGATATCCCGCTCCGCACCGGTGTCCGTGCTGCGAAATCCCAACCGGCTCATCCCCGTGTCGGCCTTGATATGTATAACGGCTTTTTTCCCTTCCCTGGCGGCCGCGGCGGATAATTCCCCGGCCTCCCCGAGGCTGGATATGGTTTGGGCCAGGTTGTTGCGCAGCAGGGACGGGTAACTTGCCGGCGGGGTATAGCCCAAAACCAGCACCGGCGCTTCGATGCCCGCCTGCCGCAGCGCCTCCCCTTCGGCCACCCGGGCCACCCCCAGGTAGATAGCGCCGTTTTGCAGGGCGGTGCGGGCCACCTGTACGGCGCCATGGCCGTAAGCGTTGGCCTTTACCACCGCCATCAGCCCGGTGTCCGGCGATATGACGCCCGCCAGCTGTCTGACGTTATGCGCAATGGCTTGCAAGTTAATTTCCGCCCAGACCGGGACGTTGATCATGAACTTTCATACCTCCTACTGTCCTCGCATTTTCTGCCAAGTTTGATCTGGTTATCAGACCAGTGCCTTTTCCATGGTACAGTATTCCATATTATGCGCCTGGGCCACCGGATGGCAGGTAATCTTCCCGCCTGCCGTATTAACCCCTTTGGCCAGGGCCCGGTTGTTTTTAATGGCGGCCGGGAAACCGTGGTTGGCCAACTCAATTACATAGGGCAGCGTGGCGTTGGTGAGGGCGAAAGTGGAGGTGCGGGCCACTGCGCCCGGCATGTTGGCCACTGCGTAATGGATTACCCCGTGCTTTTCATAAATTGGATTACTGTGGGTAGTCACCCGGTCGATGGTTTCCACCGAGCCGCCCTGATCGATAGCCACATCCACAATTACCGAGCCTGGTTTCATCTGTTTCACCATTTCCTCGGTGACCAGGTGAGGCGCCTTGGCTCCGGGGATCAGTACCGCGCCGATCAACAAGTCGGCGAACCGCACCGCCGACTCAATGTTAAAGCTGTTGGATACCAGTGTTTTAATCCGTGTTCCGAAGATATCGTCCAGGTAACGCAGCCGGTCCGTGTTTTTGTCGATAATTGTTACCTGGGCGCCCATTCCGGTGGCCATTTTGGCGGCATTGATACCCACTATGCCGCCGCCGACAATCACGACGTCGGCAGCGGGTACGCCGGGCACGCCGCCCATGAGGATTCCCTTGCCGCCCTGCGGCTTTTCCAGGAACCGGGCGCCAATCTGCACCGCCATACGCCCGGCTACTTCGCTCATTGGTGTCAACAACGGCAAAGAGCCGTTTTCAAGCTGGATTGTTTCATAGGCGATGCCGGTAATTTGTTTTTCCACTAACATTTGGGTTAATTCCGGTTCCCGGGCCAGATGAAGGTAAGTAAAAAGAATTTGTCCCGGACGAAAAAGAGCGTATTCACCGGGCAGCGGCTCCTTGACCTTCAGGATCATTTCCGCACCGGCAAAGACTTCCTCTCTGGGCACGATGACGGCGCCGGCCTGCTGATACGCCTGGTCCGTGATGCCGCTTCCCAATCCGGCTCCCTGTTCAATTAATATAACGTGCCCGTTGGCCACCAGCGACTGAACACCGGCCGGGGTAACAGCCACCCGGTCTTCATTGGACTTTATTTCTTTAGGTATCCCGATTTGCATGTTCCGATACCTCCTGCTCCATTTTTTTGATTACTGCCGGCAAGTGTTCCAGCAGGTCTGTGGCCAGCATACCCGCCATACCCTTTTGCTGCGCGGCGGAGTCGCCGGCCCGGCCGTGCAGGTAGACAGCAGCAGCCGCCGCCGCGCCGGCCGGCATTCGCTGGGCCAATAATCCGGCAATCATGCCTGTCAGCACGTCGCCGGTGCCGCCGCTGGCCATACCGGGGTTGCCGGTATTGTTGATATAGATTGAACCGTCCGGTTCCGCGATTACCGTGCCCGCCCCCTTAAGTACCACTACGCTGTGCCACTCCACAGCCTTTTTGGCCGCTATTTCCAGCCGGCTGCTTTGCACCTTCTCGGTACTGAGGCCGCAAAGACGGGCCATTTCACCGGGGTGCGGAGTCAGCACCAGATCCGGCTTGACCAGCCTGAAAAGTTCGGTTCGCCCCGCCATCGCGTTTAGACCGTCGGCATCGAGAACGCAGGGTTTGTCAATTCTCAAAAGCAATTCCCTGATTAACGTCTTGGTGTCGCCGGCGCCGCCCAAACCCGGTCCCAGGGCGATAACACCCGTGTTTGCGGCCCGTTCGGTGATTATATCCAGCGCGGTTCTGTCGAGGGCGCCGCTGTTCGTCTCGGGCAGGGGAAATGTCATTACTTCCGTAAGTTTGGCTTCGACAATGTCGTGGATGCCCGAAGGTACTCCGAGGGTGACCAGGCCCGCTCCGGAACGGGCCGCCGCCTGGGCCGCCAAAACTGCCGCGCCGGACATGCCCCTTGAACCGGCGATCAGGAGAACGCGGCCGAAGCTGCCTTTATGTTCCCCGCCCTTCCGGTGGGGCCAGTTACCGGATACTAATTGTCTGGTTATCAAGTATCTTTTGGCCTGGTTATCGGTAAGCAGGGCGGCGGGAATGGAAATGTCCGCTACATGCAGTTTGCCCACGTAAGGTCTGGATTCCGGCAATATCAACCCGATTTTCGGCAAGGCGAAGGTCACGGTATGGCCGGCCCGGATGCAGGCTCCGCCAGTCCGTCCGGTATCCGCTTCCAGTCCGGAAGGTATATCAACGGCAATTACAGGCTTACCGCATTCATTGATGGCTTCAATAAAAGAGGCCATCGGTTTTTGGATTGTTCCTTTAAAGCCGGTGCCATAAAGGGCGTCCACCACCAGGTCCGCATTCATCAGCGCCAGACGGACCAGGTTTAGATCATTAATTTTGGTGAGCGGCAGCACTTTCTGCCCCGCCTTGGCCCAAATATTCAGGTTAACCCGGGCATCGCCTTTGATCTGGTCCTGTTCCGCAGCCAGGAAAACTTGTACCTGCGCACCTTTGTTCAGTAAGTGCCGGGCTGCCACAAATCCGTCGCCGCCGTTGTTTCCTTTGCCGGAAAAAATAACCACATGCTTGCCGGCCGGATCCCCCAGTACGCCTTCCACGGCTTTAACCACCTGCAGTCCGGCGTTTTCCATGAGCACTACGCCCGGAATGCCAAACTCATTGATGGCCAGACGATCTATGGTGCTCATTTCATCGGCGGTTACAATTCTCAAAGCTATTTCACCTCCTGTTGCACGGCGGTGGCGAAAGCCACCGCCCGACCGCGGTCGTGCGCAATTGACAGCAGAACACAATCAATTTTTCCGGCTCCGGCATGTTGTTTCGCTGCGCCCGACAATGTCACCCGCAGCGGATGACCTCCTCCGCCCGCCACCTCGACGTCATGCCAGGCCGTTAATCCGGTGCCCAGAGCTTTGAAAACCGCTTCTTTGGCGGCAAAACGGGCAGCCAGACAGGGCCAGGGATCGCGGCGGCGCATGCAAAAACTGATCTCCCGGGGTGTAAATACCCGGTTCAGGAAACGATCCCCCGCTTTTTCCGCGGCCCGGGCCACTCTGGTTATTTCAATAATGTCGGTGCCGATACCTGTGACTATAATATCCAATCACACCTGTTTTCTTATTTATGTTACCAGTGAAAATTCAACGTTGAAAATGAAAAACCTGCCTTTAAGGCTGTAAAATGCATCCTGTGCGTACGCATTATACATATTGCCGTTTAGCAGGTTTAATAAACGCCGGTTTGGATCTATATAGCAGGCGTTTTTTAGAAACCAAGGATTTTTCTCAGTTTTTTGGCCTGGGCCCGGCTCACCGGAACCTCGCTGTTGGCCTTGTCCTCTACCACCAGATTATACGTGCCGTTGAAAAAGGGCACTATTTCCCTGACTTTGTGCAGGTTTACCAGGTAGCAGCGGTGGGTGCGGAAAAACACCTGCGGATTCAGCCTGGCTTCCAGCTCTTTAAGGGTGAAGCGGGTCAGCAGCTTGTCATTATTGGTTTTGATGTAGATATAGTCCTGTTCGGTGAAGGCGAAGAAGATGTCGGATTCGGCTACCAGCACGGTTTTACCCTGTTTTTCAGCCGGTATCCGGTCGATCTTGATTGTTGATTGATCCGCTTTGTCTTTTACGGCTGGTGTTTTAACATCTTCCCCGTATTCCGGCTGCGATTCCTGGTAGGCCTTGACCACCTTGTCAATGGCTTTTTTCAACCGGCTCGGTTCAACCGGTTTGAGCAGGTAATCCACCGCGTTGACTTCAAAAGCCTGGACTGCGTATTCATCGTAGGCGGTGACAAAAATAACGTGTGGTTGTTTGGGCAGTTCCTGGATGGCGGCGCCCAGTTCCAAACCGGTCATGCCCGGCATGGATACGTCAAGAAAAAGGACCTGATAGTCAAGGGCTTTAATCAAGGCCAGTGCTTCTTGCGCGTTTGTGGCTTCCCCGACTATTTCCACATCACTAAAGTTGCTTAAGAGAAAACGCAGTTCCTGGCGGGCCGGGTATTCGTCATCGATAATCAATGCTTTAAGCTTCATGTATCAGTTCCTCCTTCTTGGCAGTGGAGCACACCAGTGGAATGCGAACGTATACCGAAGTGCCTTCCCCGGGAACGCTGACAATGCGCAAACCGTATTCTTCCCCGAACAGCCCTTTCAGCCGTTCATGCACATTGCTCAGCCCCACCCCGTTTCCGGAGCCGAAACCGGGTGTAAGCACCTTTGATTGCAGTGCGGGGTCAATGCCTACACCGTCGTCCCTGATCACGATTAACATCTCGTTATCATCCTTGCGTACCGTTACCTGCACCGTGCCCTGGCCCGGTTTGGGCAGGATGCCGTGCTTGATGGCGTTTTCAACCAGCGGTTGGATGGTCAGTACGGGAATTTTATATTCCAGGAGCTCCTCGTCTATTTCCCTGACCACCCTCAGTTTTCCCCGGAACCTGGCCCGCTCCAGGATTAAATAGGTATTAAAGTATTCAATTTCATCCTTCAGGGTGTTGAAATGGCCGTGGCGCTTTAAAGCATGGCGGAAAAATGAAGCCAGCCGGATCAACAGGCGCCTGGCTGTTTCCGGATTGGTCCGGCTGAACATGATAATGGTGTTTAAGGTGTTGAATAAAAAATGCGGGTTAATCTGTGCCTGCAGCGCATCCAATTCAGCCTTGGTGACAAGCTGCGCCTGCCGGTCCAGTTCAGCCAGCTCCATTTGCATACCCAGGAGTTGGGCCACCCCCACCGCCAGCTTCACTGTGGATGGTGACATATCGCCTTTCTGAGTGCGGTAGAGCTTGACGGTACCCGTCACTTCGCCTTTGCATTTTAACGGCACAACCACGGCGGACTGCAACGGGCAATCTGAAACCGGGCATTCCAAACCGTAACCGTCCTGAATGAGCTTCATTTCACCTGTTTTAATCACATCGCGGGTGGCTATGGTCATAATGGGGCCCCCGGCTTTATGGTGATCGGAACCGGCGCCGATATAAGCCAGCACCCTTTCAGTGTCCGTGATGGCAACCGCGGCGACATCGGCAATTTTACGAATTATTTCGGCGGTATTGCTGGCCGTTTCCTCATTCAGCCCCCGGCGCAGAAAAGGTAAAGTTTGGTTGGCTATCTGCAGGGTCGGGTCCAGTGGTTCATCGGAGATGCCGGCATGCGGCCGGCTGCGGCCGCCAATGGTCGCTGCCGTAATCAATGCCGGAGCCAGGCCGGTGAAAATGATCAGCAGTACCGCATTCCATAGTTCGGGGCGCCAAAAGTAAACCAGTGCCAGGGCGGGGATGTTAAAGACAAGCCACAAGAGCATTAACCTTTTTACGGTGCTCTCCAGGGTCATTGCCACTCCTCCCTTACACGGATCATTAATTTAAATTTTCAAAAAATGATCAATTACATAATATTCGACGGTTTAGGCACTATTCCTGCAGTACGGATAAAGTTCTAATTCTGTTTGGCTAGCCCAAGGGGTTTAATACGCCCAGGAGGCAGAAAAAGGCGTTTTTATTTTCCTTTGCTCACTCCGATTCCGCGCCGGACAACTCCAGGGCTTGCTTGGGGCGCAACCGGGTCGCCCCAAATTCGACGTCCTGCCTGCCTGTGCCCCTGAGGGTATGCCCGGAACGGGTATTTCAGTTGGGGCTGGCTCGCACGTCCTATGCTCGCCTCCCGGTTGCGCTCCCGCGCTGCGCCGGGAGTTGTTAACCGGTATTAGTTGGGGACATACCTCTGACCCGTTAGCCATGCCCCAAATAGAGGTGTGTCCCCTGACCTCTATAGTCGTTTCGCCAAGGAAATAAAAACGCCTGTGCAAAAGTATGCGGGGGCATTACGCCCCCGCGGAATACTTGGTGTTCATCAGATTCAGACTGGTTTCTACTGGCGGTTCTTGATCAGGCTGTCGACCACGGTGGGATCTGCCAGCGTGGAGGTGTCGCCCAGGGTGTCAATCTCTCCGGCCGCCACTTTGCGTAAGATCCGGCGCATGATTTTTCCGCTCCGGGTCTTGGGCAGAGCCGATGAGAAATGAATTTTATCCGGGGTGGCGATGGGCCCGATTTCCTTGCGCACATGGGCTACCAGTTCTTTTTTAAATTCTTCGCTGGGTTCTACACCCTCTTTTAAGGTCACGTAAGCGTAAATGCCTTCACCCTTGATATCATGCGGGTAGCCCACCACGGCGGCTTCGGCCACTTTGGCGTGCGCCACCAGTGCGCTTTCCACCTCGGCTGTGCCCAGACGGTGGCCGGAAACGTTAATTACATCGTCCACCCGGCCCATCAGCCAGAAGTAGCCGTCTTCATCCCGGCGGGCTCCGTCACCGGTAAAGTAGTACCCCGGATATTGTACGAAATAAGTATTCTTAAAGCGGTCGGGGTCGCCGTAAACACCGCGCATGATGCCCGGCCAGGGTTTGGTAATGACCAGGTAACCGCCTTCGTTGGCTTCGGCCTGGCTGCCGTCCTGACGAATAACTTTGGGATTGACTCCAAAAAACGGCAGGGTTGCCGAACCAGGCTTGGTGGGAACGGCCCCGGGCAGCGGAGTGATAAGGATGCCGCCGGTTTCGGTTTGCCACCATGTATCAACGATGGGGCAGCCTTCCTTGCCGATAACCCGGTGGTACCACATCCAGGCTTCCGGGTTAATGGGCTCGCCAACTGTGCCGAGCAGGCGCAGTGAACTTAAATCCCTGCCTTCGGGCCATTTTTCGCCGTCCCGCATCATGGCCCGGATGGCGGTGGGAGCGGTATAGAAGATATTAACGCCGAATTTTTCCACCACTGCCCAGAAGCGGTCCGGCTGCGGGTAGTTGGGCACGCCCTCGAACATCAGAGAGGTCGCCCCGGCTGACAGCGGGCCGTAGACGATGTAACTGTGACCGGTAACCCAGCCGATATCCGCCGTGCACCAAAACAGATCCTGGTCCTGGTAATCAAAAATGTATTTAAAGGTTGTGGTTACATAAGTAAGGTAACCCCCGGTGGTATGCATAACGCCTTTGGGTTTACCGGTGCTCCCGCTGGTATATAGGATGAAGAGCGGGTCTTCGGAATCCATATGCTCGGGTTCGCAATCCTTGCTTGCGCCCGCCATCAGGTCATGCCACCACTGATCCCGGCCTTCCACCATGTTGCAGTCCTCGTCCACCCTCCGGACCACCACGCAGTTTTTGACATCCGGGCAGTTGGCCAGCGCCTGGTCGGCGTTGTCTTTGCTTTTCAGGAATTTGCCGGACCGGTAACCGTAGTTACAGGTAATCAGCGTTTCAGCTTTGCAGTCCAGGATTCTGTCCCGCAAAGCGTCGGGGCTGAAGCCGCCGAATACGATACTGTGAATGGCGCCGATCCTGGTGCAGGCCAGCATGGCAATAGCCAGTTCCGGGATCATGGGCAGATAAATGGTTACCCGGTCGCCCCGTTTAACTCCCAGGCCTTTCAGCACGTTGGCGAATTTACAGACTTCATGGTGCAGCTGGGCAAAAGTATATGTTCTGACTTCCTCTGTGGGTTCGCCCTGCCAGATGATCGCCGCCTTGTTTTTACGCCATGTTTTCAAGTGGCGGTCCAGGCAGTTGTAAGATACGTTAAGTCTGGCACCCCGGAAGTAGTTGATAAAAACATTATCGGTAAAATCGTATTCTTCCACCGCATCCCATTCTTTGAACCAACTAATGTGTTTTTGCGCCATTTCCGCCCAGAATTGTTCAGGCTGCTCAACGGATTTACGGTACATTTCGTCCCGCTGCTCCCGGGTTTGAATCCGGGCCTGTTGAGAAAACTCCTGTGGCGGATTAAAAACCCTGTTTTCCGTCATCAAGTTTTGCACATTACCCTTTTCGCTGGACATAATATTCCCCCCCCTGGTTTTTTTGAAGCTTTTGCGCCTAAATTTTTGGGCGCGTTGTTACCTGCGGCCGCAATCACAAATCTAACTTTCTCTCTTTTCTCTTTCTAATAATTCTTAATTTTCAAAAGATTAACTATTATGTGAATACTATTCGCTTGCATTGAAGAAGTTCCTGCAGCACAATTTATTTTTTCGAAATTTGAAACGGCGTTTTACTGTCTTTATTTTAGATCAAAAATTTCTGAAAATTAAGAGCTATAATGTCAGCCGGCATAAATAAAGCTTTAATTGTAATATAGCTATGTTAACGGTTGGATTAATTGAGCTATTTTATATTTGCCTAACCCCTTGTTTTCAAAAACCTGGAATTCGCTGTTGTCTTCTCTCAGACGTCCGGCTTTATCCGCCGGTATATCAGCTTTGATTTTTTTCAGCGCCCATAAGGCCAACCCGCGCAACTTAGGATCCGGGGCGTCGAGAAGTTCATGCATTAATGGGATGTAATCATTGACCAAAGCGGAGTCTTTTTCGCCGATTCTTCCCAGAGCCCAAATGATGCCCCGGATTAAAGAAGGATCCTCCCAAAAGGAAACAACAATGGACACGAATTCATTATATAAGTCCGGCCTGTTGCGGATTATCTCTCCAACCGCTTCGGGTGACGCCCACCCTGAACCACCGGATTCGTCATTAAGAGCCCAAAGCAACCGGCGGATAATTTCTCTGGCCCGGTCCGGTTCGACAAGGGAGATTTGCCTGGTTAACAGGCCCAGGCACTCCACGGCGCGCCAGCGTAACAATTCATCCGTACTGTAGAGAATATTAATCAATGCCGCGATCACATGACCGGCGTACCCGGTTCCCAATTCAATCACTGCATCGTAATCCCCGTGGTTAAGTGCTTCCTGGATCCGTTTTTTCAGCTTCAAGTCAATGCCTCCTGCATTAAAATTTGGAAAAAATTATACCCAGAAGCAGGACTACCTCAAAATTTGTCGAAACAAACTTTACATTTATGCGGAAATAAATTATGCGGAAATAATAAAAAGGATTGGACGCTGATGCGTAAAGTTCCGGTGGATAGATTAAAACCAGGCATGAAAGTCGGTCATTCCGTAAACAACGCCAATGGACAGGTCCTTCTTACCCCGGGCAGCGTTTTAAACGTTAAATTTATAAAAAGGTTATCCCTTTTGGGTATTCCGGCTGTTTATATTGATGACGGTTTTTTATCCGATCTGCAAGTTGAAGATGTTGTTACCGAAAGTACCAGATACCATGCCATAGAGCTGACCAAAAAGGTTTTTCGGGATTTCCGGTATACCAGAAGCCTTACCGGATTGGACAAGATTGAAAAAGCAGCGGATCTGATAATCAAGGAATTGCTTGAAAACAATACTTTAATGGTTAATCTGGCGGACATTCGCAGCTTGGATGAGTATACCTTCGGTCATTCGGTAAATACATGTATTTTAGCATTAATAACAGCCATCCATATGGGGTACAACGAAAAAAAGTTGAAAATGCTGGCCATAGGGGCAATTTTACATGATTTGGGTAAGATTCTCGTGCCGCAGGAAATCCTGAACAAGCCGGGTAAACTCACTGATGAAGAGTATGAGTTAATCAAAACACACTCAGAGTTTGGACACCGCTTACTGGCGGCTGACAAAAACTTTGATTCAGTATCTTCCATGGTTGCATTGCAACATCACGAGCGGTATAACGGTTCCGGATACCCCCAAGGCCTGATTGGCGACCAAATTCACCAGTTTTCATCCATCGTGGGAATAGCTGACGTTTATGACGCTTTAACTGCCGACCGTGTTTACCGTAAGTCCGTTTCAGCGCATGAAGCCTTTGAAATGATGGCTGGAACCGGAGATTATTTGTTTGATTATGAGGTGGTAAAAGCGTTTTTGTATCATGTCGCCGCTTACCCGGTGGGCAGTCTGGTCAAGCTGAACAACGGGCAAACCGGGGTGGTGCTTAAGAATAAGCCCGGTTTGCCTTTGCGCCCGCTGGTGAGGGTTTTGTTCAATGATCGGGACGAACCGATGGCAAACCCGTACGGGTTGGATCTGGGCGAGCACTTAAGTTTCAGCATTGTTAGCATCATTGAAGATGAGTGCGTGCTGGAGGTTTATAAACAAAAGCTTGGCACATGAATGGCAACAGCGGTTAAAAACAGGCGTTAAATGGCCGGAACCTAAGGTTCCGGCCATTTAAATCATGCGTATCAGCTAACTTTTTCGATGTTCACCGAACACACTTTAAGTTCCGGTATTTTGCAAATGGGATCCTTCGATGGGTTGGTTAATTTATTGATCGGCACCGCCGGGAAATGGAACGATGTGAAAACCAGACCCGGCGGCACGACATCGGTAAGCCGGGCTTTTACTTCCACCTGACCGCGGCGGGATTTCACCCGTACCGTGTCTCCCTCGGAAACATTTAATTTGCACGCGTCATCAGGATTAATCTCCAGGTTCTCAACCCCGTAGTGTACCTCCAGGGCTCCGGTGCGCTGGGTCATGGTGCCGGTATGGTAATGGAAATGACGGCGGCCGGTGCTGAGCACAAACGGGTAATCCTGGTCGGTCTGTTCCGCCGGGGGCACATATTCCACCGGGTTGAACTTGCCCAGTCCCCGCACGAACTTGTCTTTATGCAGGTAAGCAGTGCCCGGGTGTTCGGCAGTGGGACACGGCCACTGGATGCCCCCCTCTTCCAGGCGTGCGTAAGATATTCCCGCGTAGGAAGGGGTTACCGATGCGGCTTCGGCGAATACTTCGGCGGGCGAAGCGTAGCCCATGGGGTAACCCATGGCGGTGGCTACGTCGCAGATAATCTGCCAGTCGGCCCTGGCGTTGCCCACCGGGTCTATCGCTTTACGCACCCGTTGCACCCGGCGCTCGGTGTTGCTGAATGTGCCGTCCTTTTCGGCGTAACTGGCGGCGGGCAGCACCACATCGGCCAGGGCCGCCGTTTCGGTGAGGAAAATATCCTGTACCACCAGGAAATCCAGTTTTTCCAGGGCGTGTACCACGTGATCCGCGTCCGGGTCTGAAAGCACCGGATTTTCACCCATGATATACATGGCTTTGACACTGCCGTCCGCTGCGCCTTCCAGCATCTCGCCCACGGTCAGGCCGGGCTTGGCCGGCAGTTCGGTTACGTTCCAGGCTTTAGCGAACTTGGCCCGGTTGTCTTCCACGGTTACCGCCTGGTAACCGGTATATACGTTGGGCAGCGCACCCATGTCACAGGCGCCCTGGACGTTGTTTTGTCCCCGCAGCGGGTTGACGCCGCTGTTGGGTTTGCCGATTTGCCCGCACAGCATGGCTAAGTTGGCCACGGCAAAAACGTTGTGGGTACCGCAAATATGCTGGGTAACCCCCATGGTATAAAGGATGGTGGCATTAGCCGCCCGGGCGTAGCCCCGGGCCGCCTCTCTGATGGTTTGGGCCGGGACGCCGGTGATCTCCGCGGCGTATTCCGGCGTGTACCGGGCCACTGTTTCTTTCAGGGCTTCAAAATCTTCGGTCCTTTGGGCCACGAAATCTTTAGCCCACAGTTCCTCGCTGATAATTACATTAGCCATGGCGTTAAGCAGGGCGATATCCGAGCCGGATTGCAATTGCATGTGCACATCGGCCAGTTCCGCCATTTCAGTGCGCCGCGGGTCCGCCACCACCAGGGTCGACCCGTTGCGTTTGGCTTTTTTCGCCTGCAGGCTGATAATGGGGTGAGATTCCGTGGTATTGGTGCCGATGGCCAGAATAAAATCAGCCCCGGCAATTTCCTCGATACTATTGGTCATCGCCCCGCTTCCAAAGGCAGCCGCCAGACCGGCGACGGTGGGAGCGTGTCAGAGACGGGCGCAGTGGTCGATATTATTGGTACCGAACACCGCGCGGGTGAGTTTTTGCATCAGGTAATTTTCTTCGTTGGTGCAACGGGCCGAACTGAGCACCGCCATTGCGTCGGAACCATACTTACCTTTAACGGCGCCCAGCTTTTGGGCCACCAGGCCGATGGCTTCCTCCCACGATGCTTCCACCAGTTGACCGTTCTTTTTAATCAGAGGCGTGGTCAAGCGGTCGGGATGATGAATAAAACCGTACCCGAAACGTCCTTTTACGCACAGCGCCCGCCCGTTGACGTCGCCGTCACAGGAGGTAACGCCCACAACCCGGTTGTCCTTCACATTTAATTCAAAGCTGCAGCCGGTACCGCAATAGGGGCAGGTGGTTTTAACCTTTTTAACTTCCCAGGATCTGGCCGCGGCGCGCAACCCTTTTTCCTGCAGTGCGCCCACCGGGCAGACAGCCACACAGTTGCCGCAGAAAACACATTCCGAAGCGGCAAGGGGTGTATCCATGGCCGGCGTTACTTTGGCGTCAAAACCGCGGAAGGAAAAATCAACAATGCTTTTACCCTGTATTTCAGCGCAGGCCCGCACGCATTTGCCGCACAGGATGCACTTATTCATATCCCTGACGATAAAGGGATTGTCTTCCTCCAGATCGTAACCGTGTTTTTCACCCTGGAAACTCTCGCTTTTTACACCGTACATATAGGCGTAATCCTGCAACCGGCAGTCGCCGTTTTTGCCGCAGGTGAGACAGTCCATGGGATGGTTGGCCAGCATTAACTCCAGGATGGTTTTCCTGGCTTCAAGCACCGCCGGCGAGTCGGCGTTCACCACCATGCCTTCGGCGGCCTCGGTGACGCAGGAGGCCGGCAGGTTGCGCATGCCCGGGATTTCCACCACGCACATGCGGCAGGCGCCGAATTTGGTCAGTTCCGGATCATGGCAAAAGGTGGGTATGAATACCCCCGCCTGCCTGGCGGCATCCAGGACAGTGGTGCCCTTGGGCACGGAAACCTGCAGGCCGTTGATGGTTAACGTAACTAAATCTGCCACCGGAAGTTATCCCTCCTTCCTCTATTTGTCTTTAATCAATTTAGCCAGAATATCTTCCAGACCAAGTGCCTCGCCCCAGGAAACTTCCGTAAAGACGCCGTCCTTTTTCAGTTGGGGAGCGGGCGGTTGATCCAAATATTTCAGTTCCAGGCCCAGGCGCCCTTTCAGGCACAATGGGCGACCGTTACCCGCCTGTTTGGGCACTACCCCTATATTTTTACCGCCTTTGCCAAGCACTTCAAAGGAACAGCCGCTGTCGCAGAAAGTGCAGGTTACTTCCTGCCGTGACATTTCCCAAACCCGTCCTTTGCCGGCCAGGGGTTTCCAGGTCAGCGCCCCCACCGGGCATACCGTTATGCAGCGACCGCAGTAGACGCAGTCGGACTCCCCCAGCGGGGTGTCCATGGCGGTGACAATTTTGGTATTAAAGCCGCGGTAACCGAAATCAATCACGCTGCGTTCCGGTATGGCGTTGCAGGTACGCACGCAGCGCCCGCACAGGATGCACTTGTTGGCGTCACGGATGATGTACGGGTTGGACTCGTCCAGCGGATATTCTTTGTGTTCGCCTTTAAAGCCGGACTCTTTAACTCCGTAGCGAAAGGCGTAATCCTGCAGCCGGCAGTCGCCGTTTTTCTCGCAGGTCAGGCAGTCCTGGGGATGGTTGGCCAGGATCAGCTCCAGGATGGTCTTGCGCGCTTCCACCACCGCCGGGGACTCGGTGAGTACCTCCATGCCCTCGGTGGCCTCGGTGACGCATGACGCGGGCAGGTTGCGCATACCGGGGATTTCCACTACGCAGATGCGGCAGGCGCCGAAACGCGGAAACTCCGGGTCGTGGCAGAAGGTGGGTATAAACACCCCCGCCTGTCCGGCGGCGTCCAGCACGGTGGTCCCTTTGGGCACGGTTATTTTAATCCCGTTAATGGTCAGTGATACGTGGGACAATTCATTCTCCCTCCTTTGTCAGAGAGCTTATTGAGCATAAAAGGCGGCGCCAAAACCGGTATTTAACCGGTTAATTGCTTAGGACTTGTAAATAGCGTCAAACTTGCATCCCTGGATACAGGCGCCGCACTTGATGCACTTGGCAGTGTCAATGGTATGCGGTTCTTTTTTCTCACCTGAAATGGCGCCGGCGGGACAGCCTTTGGCGCATTTGCCGCAACCTTTGCATTTTTCCGGATCGATTTTATATTCCAGCAGGTTGGGGCATACCCCGGCGGGACAGCGCTTGTCCTGGATATGGGCGAGATATTCGTCTTTAAAATAACGCAGGGTGGACAAAATGGGGTTGGGACAGGTCTGGCCCAGGCCGCACAGGGCGGTATTTTTCACTACCCGGCCCAAACGTTCCAGGGTGTCGATATCCTCCATCTTCCCTTCGCCGTCGCAAATGCGGGTTAATATTTCCAGCATGCGCTTGGTGCCTTCCCGGCAGGGGGTACATTTACCGCAGGATTCGGACTGGGTAAAGGTGAGGAAGAAACGGGCCACGTCCACCATACAGGTGGTTTCGTCCATGACCACCAGACCGCCGGATCCCATCATGGCGCCGGCAGCGGTAAGTGAATCGTAGTCCACCGGCAGGTCCAGGTTTTCCTCGGGAATACAGCCGCCGGAGGGACCGCCGATCTGCACCGCCTTATATTTTTTACCGTTTTGGATGCCGCCGCCGATGGTGAAGATAATATCCCGCAGCGTCATACCCATGGGCACTTCCACCAGGCCGGTGTTGTTTACTTTGCCGGTTAAAGCGAAAATCTTGGTGCCTTTGCTCTTTTCAGTACCCAGCGTGGCGTACCAGTCGCCGCCCCGGCGCAAAATATGAGGCACGTTGGCGTAGGTTTCCACGTTGTTCAGGTTGGTGGGTTTGCCCCACAGGCCGCTTTGGGCCGGGAAGGGCGGTCTTACCCTGGGCATGCCCCGGTTGCCTTCGATGGATGTAAGCAGCGCGGTTTCCTCGCCGCAGACAAAGGCGCCGGCGCCGGCCTTGATTTTAATATGGAAGTTAAAACCGCTGTTTAAAATGTTATCTCCCAGAATGCCGTACTGTTCGGCCTGGGCAATGGCGATTTTCAGGCGCTGAATGGCCAGGGGGTACTCGGCCCGCACATAAATATAGCCTTCGTCGGCCCCGACGGCGTAGCCGCAAATCATCATTCCTTCCAGCACGGCGTGGGGATCGCCTTCCAGCACACTGCGGTCCATAAACGCGCCCGGGTCGCCTTCGTCGGCGTTACAGACCACATATTTTTTATCGCCCGGCGCCTGACGCACAAAGCCCCATTTCATGCCGGTGGGGAAACCCGCCCCGCCGCGACCGCGCAAGCCGGATTTTTTCACTTCCTCCACCACTGCGTCCGGAGTCATTTCAAATAAAGCCCTGGTGAAACCGGCGTAACCGTCGTTGGCAATATATTCGGCCACTTCTTCGGGGTTGATATGGCCGCAGTTATGCAATACCAGGCGCTGCTGCTTGGCGTAAAAAGGCACGGTTTCGTAAGTCTTGGACAATTCGCCGGTGGAGGGGTCTTTGTAAAGCAGCCGTTCCACCACCTGGCCGGCCACCAGGTTTTGTTCCACGATTTCCGGCACGTCGCTGTCCTGAACCCGCACGTAGAAGGTTTTGTCGGGTTCCACAATCATCAGCGGCCCCTGTTCGCAAAAACCGTGGCAACCGGTGATGGTGATTTTAACCTTGTCCTGCAGGTTGTGCTTTTGCAGTTCTTCTTTTAAAACGTCCACCAGTTTCCTGGAACCGGAAGAGGTGCAGCCCGTACCGGCGCAGATGAGAATGTTTTTCTGATCCGATCCGGCAGGCAAATGTATTCCATCTATAAAGGCCTGTCTCTTTTGGCGGCATGATTCATCATCATGGCATATCGGCCCTTCCTTACGGCACTTAATGAAGTCCCGGCAAGGATTTTGCGGTTCGTGAGTGCACTTGTCACAACACTTGTCCAGTAACGTTTGCATTGCCAGGCCTCCTCTCTACTCGTAATTTTTAACCATTTTAACGGCGGTATCCGGGGTTAAACGGCCGTGGGTGTCGTCATTAACCATCATAACCGGCGCCAAACCGCATGCGCCCAGACAGGCCACAGTTTCGAGGGTATAGCGCCGGTCTTCGGTGGTCTCATTTTTGCCTACCCCGAGGTCGGTGGATACGGCGTCAAATACTTTGGCGGCGCCCCGCACATGGCAGGCCGTACCCTGACACATTCTGATAATATTGCGTCCGCGGGGTTTTAAATGGAACTGGGAATAAAAGGTGGCCACCCCGAAAGTTTTGCTGAACGGGATGCCCTGAGACTTCGAAATCTGTTTCATTGTTTCCGCGGACAGGTAGCCGAATATCTCCTGAGCTTCCTGCAGTACGGGGATTAACGCTCCGTTAAACCCTTTGTATTTGGCCAGCAATTCCTCAAATACTTTTTGTTTCTCGTCATCGCTTTGATGACCACAGCTACACGTTGCCAAATCTGTTTCTCCCCCTTCCTGAAATTCTGTATAAAAAAATAACCCTATTGTCCCCCCTCGTCACAACGCATTTACGTGGCTCTAAAATCCAGCACTCGTTTTTCCGTCACCAGTAAATGTATCGGCAGGTCGTGCTCGCCGGGGTACACATTGGGTCTGATCTGCATCTCAAAGGCCAGAGCGGCGTACAAACAATCCGGTTTGGTGGTGAGGAGGAACCGGTCATAAAACCCGCCGCCGTAACCCAAACGGTTGCCGGCTGTGTCAAAGGCGACACCGGGCACGATAACCAGTTCAATTTCTGCCGGATGTACCGGTCGTACGCATTCAGGCCGTGGTTCAAGGATACCCCAGGCTCCGGGCGCCAGATCGTCGGGAAAGTTCAGCAGTTGCGAAGGAGTCAGTTTTTTGTTGGTCACGTCGGTTATGGGCACAACTACCTTTTTACCCCGGCTCAGCGCGTCCCTGATGATGGTCTCGGTTTGCACCTCGTTGCGGAAGTCAACGTAAGCCATTACCGTATTTGCCCGGAGATATTCCCCGAGTTTTAAAAAATGGCCGGCGGCAGCATGGCTGTTATCTTTTATTTTCTCCGCCGCAAGCCTGTTCCGGGCGGTAATGACACTTTTTCTTAATTCGTTTTTAGACATCATAATTCCTCCCAAAAATCAGGATAAGAAAAATTTTTGGTGTCTTGGCGCAAAGCTGTTTTAAACATCCGGATCAATAATTTCTCCGGTCAAACAACAAATCCTCCCTTGATCGGGAGGATTTGAACATAAATTCATAATAACTAGTAATTTTTTTGGCGGAACTATAGCGCGTAAACCTGGCTGCCGCCCAATATGCTGATATTATTTTTCAACAGCGCGTCAATGGCGTCGTCAATTTGCTCCACCCTGAATACCACCAGGGCATTGTTGTTGGTTTTTTGCAGAAAGGCGTAAAGATATTCGATATTGATACTTTTCCCCTGCAGCATTTCCAGTATCCGGGCCAACCCGCCCGGCTGATCGCCTACCTCCACCGCGATAACGTCGGTGGTGCTGACGGTGAAACCGGCATCTTTAAGGGTCCGGTAAGCTGAATCCGGGTCGTTGACTATTAAGCGCAGAATCCCGAAGTCGGTGGTATCGGCTATGGACAGGGCCCTGATATTGATATTTTGTTCTCCCAACACCCGGGTGACCTGGGCCAGGCGTCCTGTTTTATTCTCCAGAAATACAGATATTTGCTTAACTTTCATTAATTTTCTCTCCTTTTGAATCTGAATCTTAGTTTCGTTGGAACGTGGTTCCACTTGAACCTCCTACAAATCGTTAGCTTGGACAGTGTAACCACAAAAGTTCTGAAATTCTGACTCCTGGCTTCTGACTCCTGACTTCTGCTTTTATATTTCCCTTTTGTCGATGACGCGTTTGGCTTTGCCTTCGCTGCGCGGAATGGTACGGGGCTCGACAAACTTGATCCGGGCGGATATGCCGAGCACGCTTAGTATACGGCCCCGCATGTTGTTTTCGAGATCTTCCAGGGCCCGGACCTTGTCCGAGAAGAATTGTTCATTTAATTCCACCCATACTTCCAGGTCGTCCAGGTTGCCCTTGCGGTCGACAACCAGCAGGTAATGCGGCTCGGTATCGCCGAACTCCAATAAAACGCTTTCAATTTGGGACGGGAATACATTTACGCCGCGAATAATCAGCATGTCGTCGGTACGTCCGGTAACCCTTTGCATACGCACATGTGTGCGTCCGCAACTGCAGGGTTCCGCATTCAGCACGGTAATGTCCCTGGTGTTATATCTGATAATGGGCAGGGCTTCCTTGGTCAGCGAAGTAAGCACCAGTTCACCCGGTTGACCATAGGGCAACTTCTTGCCGGTGTCCGGATCTACAATTTCGGCGATGAAATGATCTTCGAAGATGTGTAAGCCTTTTTTCTCGGGGCATTCCGCGGATACGCCGGGTCCAAGCACTTCACTGAGTCCGTAGATATCAAAGGCGTTGATATTCAGTTTGCTCTCCAGCTGTTCTCTCATGCGTTCACTCCACGGCTCGGCGCCAAAAATGCCGATCCGCAGTTTCAGATCCTTGGGGTCTATTCCGGCGTTGTGCATTTCCTCCGCCAGGTAAAGGGCGTAGGACGGCGTGCAGGCGATGATTGAGGTGCCGAAATCCTGCATTAACATCAACTGGCGCGGTGTGTTGCCTCCGGACACCGGCACCGCGGTGGCGCCGACGCGCTCGGTCCCGAAATGCAAACCGAGACCGCCGGTAAATAAACCATACCCGAAGCCGACCTGCACCACATCTTTGTTTGTGCCCCCTGCCATCGTTATAGCCCGGGCCACCAGGTCGGACCAATTGCTAATATCGTTTTTCGTGTAGCCTACCACTGTCGGCTTGCCGGTGGTGCCGGAGGACGCGTGCACCCGGACCACCTGGTCTCTGGGGACGGCGAATAAACCGAAGGGGTAGTTGTCACGCAGGTCTTTTTTTATGGTTAAAGGTGCTTTTTGCAGGTCGTCCAGGGATTTTATATCACCGGGCTGTATACCTGCCTCATCAAAGGATTTGCGGTAAAACGGAACATTGTCGTAAACACGCCGCAGGGTTTGCTGCAGCCGCTGCAACTGCAATTCTTCCAAATTGTCTCTGGTGATGGTTTCGTATTCTGCTTGCCAGTACAACTCCACTTACCCCTTTCGATATTTGCGCTTTTTTAGAAAGAATAGCATAACTTGATTGTAAAAAAAAGAGTTTTGTTGACATACTGTAAAAAAACACCTTAATACCGGTGTTTTTGCACTTTAAGAAAATATACTGGCCGTCAGCGGTCAGGGGACACACCTCCTACGGAGGAATGTCCCCAACTTATGCCAGAACTAAGGATTAAAGTATTGAAAAGCGCGCGCTGAGGGAACTGAATGAGCGCGCTTTTCTTACAAATATTTGTCCCGCAGCAGCAGAATTTTGTCGGGCTTTACAAAACTTTATGGATGGGCGTTCGACAAAAAATGTCATTCGCAAACAAAAATTATCGCCCACAGGACAAGCCCTTCTCAATTAACTTATTAACAGACTTATCCACATAATCCACAGCAGTCTGTTTGTAAATGCTCAACAATAAGACTATGGTTCAGCAAAATACAGGTATACGAATATATAAATTTTTTAGTTTTTCAGGTAAATGAAAATATTCTTAATAATTAAACTATAAACTTAAAATAATCATACCGGCTGTTCTGTGGGTATAATTGTGGATAACATTTTTTAATAACCATCCTGTCCCAGGGGCAAGCCTGGTACGGCGTTAAGGGACAGGGACGCAAAATCGCCGCGCAGGTACTTGTAATACGCGGCGCAGGCAATCATGGCGGCATTGTCCGTACAAAGTTCCGGGGGCGGGTAAATGAGCCTTAAACCGTGCCCGGTTGCCCGGGCAGTCAGTTCTTCACGCAGCAGTTTGTTGGCTGCTACGCCGCCGGCCAGCATGATGACCCGGGTATCGCAGAGCTTGACGGCGGCAAGTGTTTTATGCACCAGCACGTCAACCACCGCCTGGCGGAAACCGGCCGCCACATCTGCGGGATTGACCTCCTCCCCCCTTTGTTTCGCCCGGTGCAGGTAATTAATCACCGCTGTTTTTAAACCGCTGAAACTAAAGTCAAGGCTGCCCTCTTCAAGGTAAGACCTGGGCAGGGTAACAGCCTGCGGGTCTCCGGTTTCGGCGAGCTTGTCCACCTGCGGGCCGCCAGGATATCCAAGGCCCAGCACCCTGGCCACTTTGTCGAAAGCTTCTCCGGCGGCGTCGTCCCTGGTGGCGCCAAGTAATTTATACCGGCCGGGCCCGTGCATGAGCAATAAATCCGTATGGCCGCCGGAAACCACCAGACAAATCAGTGGAAATCCCGGATTCGGCTCCACCAGCAGGTTGGCGAACACATGCCCTTCCAAATGGTTGACCCCCAATAGGGGTATGTCCAGCCCGAAGGAAACGGATTTGGCCGCCGCCACCCCTACCAGCAGGGCGCCCACCAGCCCCGGCCCGTAGGTAACCGCCACGGCATTAAGGTCCTTAAAGCCGATTCCTGCCGTATCCAGCGCCTCCCGGATGACACTATTAATTAATTCCAGGTGTTTGCGTGAAGCCACTTCGGGCACCACGCCGCCGAATTTGCTGTGCACGTCAACCTGGGAAGATATGACATTGGACCTGGTTACACGACCGTCAACCACTACGGCTGCCGAAGTTTCGTCACAAGAGGTTTCGATACCCAGAATAATTACGCTCATTATGTTCGCTGCTCCAATCTGTTTTGAAAACCGGCGTATTGACCGATAAGTTTTGACCTGCGTAATATGTAGTAATTCATGCCGGTGAGGGGTGTCGAGTTTGAATATTACTTTTCTCAGTTACAATATCAGACACTGCCGTGGCATCAACGGCAAGGTGTCGCTTCCCGCCGTTGCCGGGTCCATTACCGGCGCCGGCGCTGACGTGGCCGGGCTGCAGGAAGTGGATAAGTTTAACCCCCGCAGTTGTTTCGTCCATCAGGCGCGCAAACTGGGTGAGAGCACGGGCATGGATTTTGTCATGGGCGCCAACTTTAATTTGTTGGGGATTGCCGGGTTTGGCAACGCGGTGCTTTCCCGCTTGCGCATAATTAATGAACGAAATTATCCCCTGCCCAGGCAGGGAGAAAAAAGGGGGTTGCTAAGGACCGAAATATGTACGGGCGCCTCCGCCTTTGCTTTTTATAATACCCACCTTGGTTTGGATAAAGATGAACGCCGGCGCCAGGTGGATAGAATTTTAACCATCACAGGGGAAGAAAAGCTGCCTCTGGTGCTGGCCGGAGATTTCAATGCGTTGCCCGAAGCAATTGAAATACGGGAAATGCAGGAGGTATTTTCATTATGCGATCCGTCAGGCTTACATCCCACATTTCCCGCCCCGCAGCCGCGGTATAAAATAGATTACGTTTTTTTTTCATCTCACTGGAAGCCGGCAGACTATAAGGTTTTTTACAGTGAAGCTTCAGATCACTTGCCGCTGGCGATAAAACTTCGACTCGACAGTCACCCGTGATTTAGGAGGATGTCCGAAAAGTCCGTTTAAGAATCCGGCCGGACGTCCTCCGGAAGAGACAGGCCGAGTTCCGCCATGATATCCGTGAACACCCGCCCGGCACTCTCGTTGACGACCAGGGCGGCGGAGCCGTCCAACGGCGTGGGGGTGCGGTTAATGACGACAAACTGTTTGGCCACTTCGGGCAAACCGGCCACCGGGTAGACGGTAAGGCTGCTGCCGACCACCAGCATTAACTGGCAGCCGGAAATGACCTGGGTGGCCTGAAAAAAGTCCTCATTCATCTGATCTTCAAATAGAACAACGTCCGGCCGCAATACGCCCGAGCACTTCAGGCAGCGCGGCGGGTTTTCTCCGGATTTGAACTTTTCCACCAGGTGCGTAAAGGGGTGACTTGCACGGCAGTCCATGCAGCGGGCTGTGCGCAAGTGTCCGTGTACCTCCCAGACCTTGCCGGACCCTGCTTTAACGTGCAGGCCGTCTATGTTTTGGGTAATCACACCCAGCAGCAGGTTTTGTTTTTCCAATTGCGACAGAGCCAAATGCGCCTGGTTGGGACGGGCGTCCCGGAAAGCGGTCCAGCGTTCCAGGTTCGTTTGATAAAAACCGGCCGGGTCGCGGCGCAATGCCGACAGGCTGGCTGCCTTAATCGGGTCGAATTTTTCCCAAAGCCCGGTGCCCGGGCTGCGGTAATCCGGGATGCCGCTTTCCGTGCTGATCCCGGCCCCGGTAAGGGCCAGAGTTTTGGTGGATTCTTTAATCATTCGGGCAATAGTTTTAATTTTATCATCGTATTGCACAATCAAAATCCTCCAATAATGGTAACCCCGTTTATTTAGTCCGCAATTTTCCGGCCGCAGTTACTGCAGAATTTAGCATTTTCCGCCAGTTCGCTGCCGCATTCCGGACAGGCCGGGGGTTTGGGCTGCACAGCCTCAATTTGCTCCTCCAACTCTTTCATCTCAATTTCAAGCTGGCGGGTAGCTTCGATTAACCTGTTCAGTTCGTCTCCGGTATCTTCACGGCCCTGCTGGTTTTGGTAATAAAGGGCGCCGATTCCGGCCAGGTTATTTTCCATTTCTTTTTCCAGTTTACGCAGCTCGTGTTTTATCTTGGTTACTTCTATTAAATCGGACGATTTTCTGGTCAAGTCCCGTGCCTTGTCGCCGGCCAGTTCGCCGAGATCCCTGGCCCGGTTGCCGACACTTTTGGCACTGTCGGCAATTCTTTGAATAAAACCCATTTTAAATCACCTCCAAAATAATTTTATCAATCGCCTCCCGAAGTAACAAGCCATTTAAACTTTTTAATTAAAACCTTTAAAAATATTTTAACATTAAAAACAACAGTTTAACATTTTCAAGTATAATAAGGGCAAAGGAGTGAGGTTGTGACAAATATATTTCAGCGCCACTGGTATACAATGGTCCGCCGGTCCCGGTCCGGCGGATTGCTGGACGTACAAACGGTATATCGCGGTACCGACGGTGAATGTGCCGCTTTATTGCTGGTCCAACCGGAGACCTTTAAAATTGTTGCCGCCACCTGGGAAAGCTATGCGCCGGAATTCATGACTGTTGATATTAAAGGGCTTGCCGGAGTGGAAGCATATTTCAACTGTGGTCCGGCGCTAAAAGAAACCCTCGGGGAACTGGGGGAATTTCCGCGCTCCCTGTTTGCTGAATCCGTGCGCGGGATTATCCAGGCCGAGACCTTTTTGCTGGCGGAGCGGGGGTTTGCTTCGCCGGAGGAATACGACCTGTACTGGGATGAATTTTACGCCGGGTCATGCCGTTACTACAGCAACCTGGACCGGGTGAGCCAAAAATGGCACGAATATGCCGGAGCCTATCGGACAACCGGTTTATTTAACCGTTTTAAATGTCAAAATGTATATGCAAGTGAAGAAGGGTACCGGGTAACCGGTATGTTCTGCGATTCCTTCCATGAGTTGAGCGTCGACCTGGCGCTGGGCGCAGACCTGTCGGTCGCAAAGGCAAATGCCGTGATGCTGCGGGTGCCGGACAACGTTTGCCGCGAGGCGTTGGCATATACCAGTCAGTTAACCGGACGAGTTTTGGACGGTCTGGGGAAAAAACAGGTCGCCGGCCTGTTGGGTGCGGGCGAAGGTTGTGTACACTTGATTGACCTTGTTCATGACGCAGTGGAGAGCGTGAAAATTTACAAACACAAAGAAGGTGGTAAAAAATAACAGTTACGCGGAGGTTTAAAATAATGTTTTTGGAGGTAAAATACGGTAAATTTGAGGTGATGTAAAATTGGACAATAAGAAATTGGATTACCGGGTAAACTTTACTGAAAATAATAAATTGCTCAGTATTGAAATAACCTGCTGCGATAAGCATATAGGCGAGATTAGGTTTAAAGACGGCGAATCGAAGAAATGCCCGGAGTGTGGGTCCATCCATGCACTAAGAATTCAGCACAATCATTTTCATCTGTCCCGCAGTTATTAATTGAGGTCTGTACAAAATGAAGCCGTGGTTGCACCAGGGGGTGAACGTATTTGGGTTCACCCCTTGATCATTGGCTGTCTTTAATCAGTGCTATGGCCTTTGATGTGAGCACGACGGGAAACATGCGGATATGCCCGGGTCTTAAAAAAATGGCCGGTAAAAAAGACTTGGTGGAGATTAAATTATGATCCATCATAAACTTGACAATTTCGATGGCTTCCTCTTCTGACAGCTCCAGTTTATCCATAACCTTACCCATGACGTCTTCCAGAAAGAAGGAGCATTTTTGCGCCTGGTGCATTTCCAACAGTATTTTTTCCAGCCGTTTTTGTTCCAGGTCGATTACTGAGGTCATTGTATCGGCCCCCCTTTTTGTCTTAATTCGCCTATTACCTTACTTATCTCTTCCACAGCGCAATAATTTTGCAGCGAGTAAACATGGGTGGTATCTTTTTGCACCGTCACAACAGCCACGGGGTTTAACATAAATCCCCCTCCGCCTGTGCCGGCGTCTGAAAACTTTGTATAACCGGCGGTTACGGAAACTACCGGTACCAGTGTGGTGTCACCCGCTTTCAGGGGTGCGCCCAGGACTAGTTTCCCGGTGTATAAATTGTCCAGACTGCTGCCATCATGTTCCGGAGTCAATAAAAAACCTCCCCACAGTAGTGTCAGCCGGTGGGCATAAGAGCCCATGGCGGTAGTATACCAACATTTTGATCTATTGTAAAATTTGCTGCGGCATGCAGCCCGGCCTAAAAATTAAGGTATCAAAATCCCCCAAAATGTCAATTCTTATTGTACAATAGGGACAAGGGATGTGGGTGATCGCCGATGCAAACAGCCAATGTACTTGCTTTTCCAACTCCGGAGGACCAAAATGTAATCAGGACTGCGGTGGAGACTTTTCTTTTCACCCAAACAGGCAAAACCAGGGAACTGATGCTGAAAACGATCCGGGTGGTACTCGACCGTTACAGGATAAGCCATTTTAGTTTTGCCGATTACTATGTTTGCGTTACCAGGGAGCCAACCTGGTCCGTAATCCGGGCCAAACATATTATTGAAGAGGAAAAATGTCCGGGCTGCGGTCAATACATATACCTCGTCAAGGGAAACGTGCGCATACTGAGCATTGAAGAGCATCCGCAGAAACACTGCGTCACATACGGCTGCCGTTGCGGTCGGGTTTTTGGCAAGTGGGAATCATTAAAATAGACCGGAGGTTGTAACATGCAGTATCAAAGCACCAGAGGAGACAGTCGCCGGGTGTCGTCCGCCGAGGCCGTCAAGCGGGGTATCGCGCCTGACGGCGGGCTATTCGTCCCAACGGAGCGAATTTCATTTTCCGCAGAGGAAATTCACGCCCTGACCCGGATGGATTACCGGGAAAGGGCGGCTTGCATACTAACCCCGTACTTGTCCGGTTTTACAAATGAAGAAATATGGGATTGTGTGGGCTTGGCATATAACGATGATCATTTTGATCACCCGGCGATAGCGCCGCTGGTTAATTTGGATCAAGATCTGGCCGTGCTGGAGTTGTGGCATGGTCCCACCTGCGCGTTCAAGGACATGGCCTTGCAAATACTGCCTCATTTACTGGTTAAATCAATGGCCAAAACAGGTGAAGACGCCGGGATACTGGTTTTGGTGGCCACTTCGGGAGATACCGGCAAAGCAGCTCTGGAAGGTTTTAAAGATGTGCCCCGGACGGCCATCAATGTTTTTTACCCTGCCGGAGGAGTCAGCGAGGTCCAGAAATTACAAATGGTGACCCAGGAAGGAAAAAATGTCGGGGTTGTGGCTGTACAGGGCAACTTTGACGATACCCAAAGCGGGGTTAAGACAATGTTCGGCGATCCGGCCATGGCGGACCTGATTGCGAAGCGGGGTTATAAATTCTCTTCGGCTAACTCCATCAACTGGGGCCGTTTGGCGCCGCAGATAGTATACTATTTCTCCGCCTATGCGGAGTTGTTGGCCAGTGGACGCGTCAGCCCCGGGCAGGCGGTGAATTTCGTTGTGCCCACCGGAAACTTCGGCAATATTTTGGCCGGGTTTTACGCCCGGGAGATGGGCCTGCCGGTGAACCGTTTAATTTGTGCCGCCAATGAGAACAATGTGCTTACCGATTTCATCCGTACCGGTGTTTATGACCGGAACAGGAACTTTAAAACCACCCTCTCCCCTTCAATGGACATTCTTATCTCCAGCAACCTGGAACGGTTATTGTTTGAATTGACCGGCCAGGATGCGTCATTGGTCAGGGAATGGATGACCCTGCTGAATACCCGGGGCCGTTACGCGGTGGATGCCGGTACCAGGGAGAAAGTACGACAGCTGTTTTGGTCCGATTTTGCCAGTGACGATGATACCGTGCGTTCAATCAGGGAAACGCACCGCCGTTACGGTTACGTGGTAGATACCCACACGGCGGTGGGATTGCATGTTTATGACCGTTACCGGAGCGCCACCGGGGACGCCACTCCCGCTGTGGTTCTTTCCACCGCCAGCCCGTTTAAATTTAACGCCAGCGTTGCCAAAGCCCTGTTGGGGGCCGGCGAAACCCGGGGTAAAACCGAGTTTGAACTGCTGCAGGTCCTTTCGTCATTTAGCGGCCTGCCCGTCCCCGGGGGACTTAAGGACTTGCAAACCAGGCCGGTGCTGCACGACAAGGTGGTTGAACGTGAACAAATGCCCCAAAGTGTCATTTCTTTTGTAAACAAGTTGACGGGTGAATAAAAGCGGTAAGGGTGATCGTAAATGAGTAGGACCTTCTTCCCAATGATGCTTTCGGTTTTTGCGTCGGTGGCGGTTTATTACCTGCTGGCCGTCAGGACGCCTCTGTCGGAAAACCTCAGTATGGCCGGCGGGGTGGCTGTAGGTGTCGTATGCGCGGTGGCGGCCACGAAAGTTGTCAAACGAAAATAAAAAAATGTCAAATTGAAGTCGCAAAAAATGCCGACTATCAGACTTTAGTCCTATTGCATTGAGCCTAGTCGCCTATTTACATGTATAACCAGATACTCAATAATACTATAACAAGGAATTATTATTCGACAAACAGGACTAGAGATATGAAACTTAACGAGGTGCGACAACGATTAATTTCATACGGATATCATCCCGACGAGGTTGAGTATGCCCTGGTGGAAGTATTGCTTTATAAAAGCGCCGAGCTTATTACCACGGCAGATATTAAAGTATTGCTCAGCATGTTGCAGGAAAAGCTGGAAATAACCAGGGCCGAGTCGCGAATAAGATGTTTGGCGGCTGATAAGTACAGTTATTATGAATAAGATTTCCAGAGCACTCTAAGACATAGGGTGCTCTTAGTAATTTATAGCGGAGTTTTCCGGCGGGATTTGATGCCCAATTTGTATGACATGCTGAAGCTGATGTGATTCTTGACGCTTTGGTGCATCTATGCTACCATTATCAATGCAATCGGCTTTTGAGATTAGTATAAACTCAATAAGCGGGCGTGGCGGAACGGCAGACGCGCTGGACTTAGGATCCAGTGGGGCAACCCGTGGGGGTTCAAATCCTCTCGCCCGCACCACAGTAAAATCAAAGGTTCCCGGCAATCGGGAATCTTTTGGTTTTAGGTAAAAACCTGAAATAGTCACGAAATAGTCACATCCATTTTCCGGAGTGAACCTTAAAAACTACGCTAAGAGCGGGCAAAAGCCCCGCCTCAGTAGCTTAAGAGCACAAAGGCTCTAATTAACATTTTGCTTGATAATAAGTTCCCACCAGTTGCGCTATCGGCAACCCAACTTTTAATCCAAAATCAAAACTTTTCTTTAATAAATCTTTAACCTTATCCCAATTTGTTTTTGATTCTTTTAACTCGGTCTCGATCTCTGTTAACAACTTTTTAGCTTCTTCTTTTTCCTGTGGACTTAACTCTGCATATTCAATGTTTATAAGTACCTGCTGAAATATTTGCTGATGAATATTTGTGTATTGATATTCATTATTACAAAGAAAAGAACATTTTTTGATACAATGAGAGTCACCCGTGATAGGTGGCTTTCATTGTATCTGTGCCCGGAAAACTCCGTAATTGCAGGGTTTTGCGGGATTGCTACTTTTTACCATGAGGCTTTACGGCATGACGTGGCCAGCCTAAAATGGCGATAATTTTTAACTCCAAATTTGTAAGGCTAAAATTCTGCACCCTCTTCTTGCGTTTAGGAGTTTTTTTGAGGCTATAGTTTCCGCCGAATGCAATACTTATTGAAAAATGCACCGTGCATTAGTAATTAGGCAGTCTTAGGGATATTAAGTGAAATAATGTGGATTAAGGGGTATATATATGGATAATATCTGAAACAGATGCTTGAAATCGAAAAAAGTTGCAGGCATGGAGTTTTCGTGGTGCGCCCGTGGTCTTTCCCGCTTCGGAAAGTGATTCGTTTTTGTTGGCACTTAAAGCCAAACAAGGCAAACCTTGTGATATATGCCCAGGGAATACAACTGGCACTTGATTTTTTACAAATGTCCTTTGGAGAATTACTGCTGTTACTCAAACAGGTCATGTCGAGACTGGACGGAACCGCTCAAATGACTTGAATCCCTTGCAAATTCGAGTCATTTTGTTATTTTTTATATTTATATTAATCTGAGTTTGACTTCACACATATACATGTGTAGAATATTACACAAAGAAAGGATGGTGTTTATGGCAACAAACTTGTCTATTGATCCAAAACTGCTGGATGCAGCGCTAAAGGCAGGCGGACTGAAAACAAAAAAAGATACTGTCAACCTGGCATTGGAGGAATTCATAAAGAGACGTAAATCCGCAGATATTATATCCCTCTTCGGCAAAATTGAATACGACAAAGATTATGACTACAAAAAGGCAAGGAAGCGCAAAAAATGAAAGTATTGGTTGACACATCTGTATGGTCTCTCGCCTTGCGACGCAATGAACAAAACGAGTTTGCTCAAAAATTGGCTGAGTTAATCACGGAATTGCTGGTTGTTATAATCGGCCCCGTTCGTCAGGAACTTTTATCCGGTATCTCGAATGAAACAATGTTCTCAGATTTGAAAGCAAGGCTGGGACAGTTTGATGACCTGCCAATTACGACCCATGATTATGAAACTGCCGCTCGTTATTACAATATCTGCAGGAAACATGGAGTGCAGGGGTCGCATATTGATTTTCTGATTTGTGCGGTAGCCGGTAATAATGACCTGCTGATCTATACTACTGATCAAGACTTTCAACGCTTTGCTGAATACCTGCCAATACGCCTCTTATAAAATGATGTAAGAAGGTTGGTTATATGCCCTTAGAAATAATCCGTAACGACATTACAAAAATGAAGGTTGACGCGGTGGTTAACGCCGCCAACACCGCGCTCCGGATGGGCGGCGGAGTGTGCGGCGCGATTTTCCGCGCGGCAGGCGCCGCAGAACTGCAGGCTGCCTGCGATAAAATCGGCCATTGCCCTACCGGGCAGGCGGTCATCACAGACGGCTTCAACCTGCCTGCAAAGTGTATTGTCCATACCGCCGGGCCTATCTACAAGGACGGCCAACACGGCGAAGCCGAGCTGCTCCGTTCGTGTTACATAAACTCGCTAACGCTGGCCCGGCAAAACAGCTGCGAGTCAATCGCTTTTCCGTTGATATCAAGCGGAATATACGGCTATCCGAAGGACGAGGCCCTTGCCATTGCAACGTCCGCCATCAAGGACTTTTTAGTGCGCAACGACATGACTGTTTATCTGGTTGTGTTCGACAAGGCGACGGTCGAGCTGTCTAAAAATGCCCTTAAGACGGAAAATAAAGAGGAATAACAGCGGCATAGGATAAAACGCCCTGAAGCATATGAGAATCTGCTTCGGGGCGTTTTTCGTTGTTTTGTATTTTTAATCGAACATCAGATAAAAAAAGTTGACACCTGTAACCTATTGAAATACAATAGGTTACAAAAGTAACCTGAATTGAGGTGAGCATAGTGACGGAAAAGAATGAAATAAACTTATCCAACAGTGAATGGGTGATTATGGAGTACCTCTGGGATCAGGCTCCCCTGACGGTAACTCAAATTGCAAAGGCTATGGAAAAGAAAACCGGCTGGGCTAAAAGCACCACCAAAACTCTGATCAGCCGCATGGAGACGAAGGGATATCTTTTTTATGAGAATGGCGGCAAAGCCAGGCAGTACTATCCTGCTGTTGAAAGGTCCGAAGCTGTCCTGGCGGAAACTGAGAGTTTCCTCGGCCGGCTTTTTAATGGCAGTCTGGGTATGATGGTGAACACACTTGTTGACCAGAACAACCTTTCTCAGAGGGAAATCAAAGAGCTGCGGGCTATTCTGGACAAGATGGAAGAGGTGAAATAAAATGCTTGAAACTATAATCACCTCTTCCGTTTTGATTGCGGTCCTCATCCTTTTGCGCCATTTTTTCAAGGGGAAAATCAGTTTGCGGCTGCAATATGCCTTATGGCTGCTGGTAGCCGTCAGGCTTTTGATTCCGTTTTCCATATTTGACAGTCCCTTAAGCGTACTGAATGTAGTTGAATTAAACAGTCAAGGGGAAAGAATTGCAAGCCCTGACGTGTTGCCGTTATACGAATCCGCAGAGATGGCTGACGCCAGTAATGGTGTACAGATTGCTGTGAGCGATTCACAAACCGTACCCTCTTCCGGGCCGGAGCCGCAACCTGTTTCTGTAGTCAAGCAAAGTGAGAAGCTCCCTTTTAATAACGTCCTGTACAACGTATGGTTATTTGGCGCTGTTATTATGGGGGTCTGGTTTGTACTGCAAAACACATGGTTATATATCAAGCTGCGAAAAACACGGCAGGCCGCCGAAATACATAACTGCCGGCTGCCGGTGTATTTAACGCGCCATGTTAAGTCCCCCTGTCTGTTTGGGCTATTGCGTCCGGCCATCTATATCCATCCGGACAGATTTAAAGAAGACGAGGTACTGAAATATATCCTGGCCCATGAAGAGACCCATTACCGGCATGGAGACCATCTCTGGTCTTATCTGCGCTGCGTGTGCCTGGCGGTGCATTGGTTCAATCCTCTCGTATGGTGGGCGGCGGTGCTTTCCAGAAGGGACTGCGAGATAGCTTGTGACGAGAGCACCTTGAACCGCATCGGCAATGAACACCGCATGGCCTACGGAAATATGTTGATCGACATGATTACACAGCGCGCAAGACCGTCCGATCTGCTCTGTGGCGCTACTACGATGACATCAGGGAAAGCGGGAATTAAAGAAAGAATTACGATGATTGCCCGAAAACCCAAAATGCTGTTACATACACTGGTTGCATTGATGCTTATAGTAGCCGTCGCCGTAGGCTGTACCTTTACTGGAGCCGGCGGGGATAATGAGCAAGATGTCACCCTGTACGAACGGGCCGGCGTGACCATCGCCATACCAGATGAGTATGCGGATCAATTGCTAATTGACCCGGTGGAATTCGATGACGACACCACCCTTATACGCGTCTATCAGAAATCCACATATGAAAAGCATGACGGTATGGGCTTTCTTTTCGGCATTGTCAGGTACACCGAGGCGCAACATGAGCAGTATTTAGGCTCCGACGGCAGCGGACAGAGCTTTTTCGCCAAAGACAAAACGTACTATTACTGCTTCTCGGAGGCGACTGACGTGCAGGCCCTCCCGGATGATTATGAGGCATTCAACGCGCTTTTATCAGCCGTCGGCGATTTCGTCAAAAGCGATATGATTGAGCGCAACGGCCTGACTGCTTACAGCGACAAGGATTTCTTCAAAAGGATCTATACCTACGACAGCGAGCATATTTTTATCAATTATTACCCCTATTACGTATCCCAGGGCAGTAAGGAAGTGATCTGGACCCTGGTTCTCTCCCAGCCCGCCACCCGGGGGGATGCCGGCATCTGGTGCGTGGAGTGCTGGCGGGACGAAGCCGGCAACGTTTATCCGTATTTCCCCGATGAAAACGGAAAGCCTTCAAAAGAATACTACGCCGCCTTGCAGGCGGAATGCGACGCCGGAAAGAATACTGACTGGCTGGTGCCGGAGCGGGTGGCCCTGGCCTTTGTCAAAAAAGCTTTAAACCACAGCATGGCCACCCTGGACAGTTTTGCCCGTACAGAAATCTACGGCCTGCCCTCGGAACTGTTTGCGGCGTCCACCGGTGATATCCACGACTACATCCCCAAACTGGTGACCGGGGAAAAAGTCAGCGCCTATGACCTGCTGCCCTGCCTGGAAAACTTTACGGGCGGCACCTGGTCCGAGCTGGAAGAAGCTTACGGCGGCAGGTGGTGGGATCCCTTATGGGCCGCCCTGCGGGACGCCGTGCTGAGTGATATGCCGGCAGACACCGATGATCAAATGCTGCGCGATTATTACCTGGGAAAAGCTTATCTTACCGCCGACGGTGCTTATACCGAGATGATCAGCGACCTGGTGTTGAAGCAGTGGAAGGATAACAGCACTATTTACAACACCTGCCTGGAAGTGCATTTTTCCGCGGCTGAGGCGGAAAGCATGCGCCGGCACCTGGCCTACCTGGTGAGCCACAGAGGCGGGGAGTTCCATATCGCAATCCCCGGTGACGACCCCGAACTTACCCTGTCTCTGAACCCGTATCCGGTGGATTTCCCCTTCGGCACGGGCTTGACGGAGAAAAGCCGCGATACTTTCAGGGTTGAAAGCTTTGGGACGGTCACCGTGGTGGAGAGCGACGGTTTGCAGGTAAAATACCTGCATAATACCGACGGAGTATATACCGTATATAGTATCCGGGCCGCCGGGGAAGGCTATAAGAGTACCGGTGTCGCCATCGGCGATCCCGAGGAGAAACTCTGGGATTTCTGGCTGCCGAAGGATTTGAAGCAAGTCAATGACGGCATCCTGGCCGATGACGAAGCCTGGTTCGGCGATGATTATGACACTGCCTATGCCTATACGCCGGAGGGCACCAAGAGCATCCTCTACCTCGTCAAGGACGGGCGGGTCTCCGGTATCGAAGTGGTAAACGGCCTGGACGGAGCTTTGTATTAAGATTAACAGGAGGGCAATTTAATTGGTTGGTGTGGAAATTGATATGGTCGTGTCATTGCGCCAAAGCCCGGCGACCCCAAGCCTGTGGATCAATATCCTGGTGCCGGATATTGCCGTCACATATAAAAGGGCTATGGAGGCAGGCTGCACCGAGATCCAGCCCCTCTCCGAACTGCCTGATTTCGGCGTCATCAACGCGCTTTTCACTGACCCTTTCGGCTATATCTGGATGCTGCATCAGATTGTGCGCGAGGTCAGCTTTGAGGAACGGACCCGGATCCTGGAGGAGAAGATGAAGATTAACGCGGAGTAGCGTCGTGTCTCAATGGTAAAGGAGGTTCAGCATGGTTTCGCCCTATCTCACTTTTAACGGCAACTGCAAGGACGCCCTGGAGTTTTACAAAAATGTGTTTCAAAGCGAGGTTAAAATGACGCTTCCATATGGGGATTATATCCCCGATGGAATTATTGAACCGCCGGAAAACCTTAGCCAGTGGATTGTGCATGCGGTAATGGAGATTTGCGGCACAACTTTTTGGTTTGCCGACGAGGTGCAGCCGGTAACACAGGGTAATATGGTTAAGCTGACCGCTGTCGTACCCACTGCGAAAGAAGCGCAGGTTTATTTTGACCTGCTCAAAGAAGGCGGCATAATCACGCTGCCGCCGACGAAGACATTTTACAGCGCGTTTCATGCCGCGGTAACAGATAAATATGGAGTTGGCTGGAATATCGTGGCCGAAGAAGCCCCCGGTCAGTAATAACCTTAGTAATAACCTTAATGAAACAAAGCAGATGGAAGCAGGTGGAGGTCCCCTTGCTTCCTCTTCCCCTGTTTCACCAGGGCTCTGGCGTTGGCCAGGGCTTCGCCGTAAAAGGCGCTGTAGCGGGGACGCATTTCCAGGGTGATTACCCCGTCGAAATCATCCAGCCGCGCCAGAGCTTCCCGGGCGGGGACTTCTCCCCAGCCGACGGGCATGTGCATGTCGCCGCGCCCGACGGCGGCCATTTCAGCCTGTTTTTTTTCGTAGGAGGCACAGATTTTGCCGAAGTTGTCATGTAAATGGATGTGTCTGACATAGGGAGCGACGGCTTTCACCCCGTCCAGCAGGTCGAAATGATAGTGGCAGGCAGCCAGGTAGGCATGCCCCAGATCAAGGGTAATTCCCACCCGGGGATGGTTGATCTCCCGGATCATGGCGCCCAGTTGGTCGAGGAATTCACCGTAACAATAGGGGCCGGCGTCAAGGAAGGGGCGGGCGTTTTCCACGGCGATGGTCACGCCGCACCGCGACGCCAGATCCCCCATCTCCCCCAGCAGTGACCGCTCCATGTCCAGCATGGCCTTTTGAGTTTCCAGAGACGGCATGGCCGCCCCGGGCAAAAGGAATTTTTCCTCCGGCAGGAAGCGCCCCGCGTGGTAGACCAGGACGCCCGCCTCCAGTGCCGCCGTGAACTCGATGGTGGACACAAACATACGCCGCTCCACATCGATGGCTTCCATATTCATCAGGTTCATGGGATTGGGGCCGTGCACCACATAGCGAAATGGATAGCCCGCCAGCAGGGCCAGTAATCCCTTCATCCTTTCCCTGTGCAACCGTCCGTTGAACATAACGCCGGCGCCGTGGGGGGCAATTTCCACGTAGCTAAAGCCCACGTTCCAATTCCTTTTCAATGGCGTCGCTGTGCAGATCTACCAGTCCCGGCAGGATATATCCCCCGTCCGCGTCGATTACGGTATCCGCCGTCCGGGCGGCAGCAAAGCCAAGGCGTTTCCCCACCTGGTGAATAACGCCGTCTTCCATATAAATATCCGCCGCGTCAAGTACGCGATCCGGCAGCACCGCCCGGCCGTTGGTAATCAGCAAAGTCCTTTTTTTCATACCACACCTTGCCTTACTTCGGCATTACCGCACCGGCCCGCCCGCATGACAAACACCCTGTCCACCAGCCGGCGCATGACGTCCAGGTCGTGAAAAATACCGATGATGCTGGTGCCGCCCTTTTTGGCCTCCGTCAATACCCGCACCACGGTTTGTTTGGTTTCCTGGTCCAGGGAGGCGGTGGGTTCGTCCAGCAGCAGCAGCCGCGGTCCGGTGATCAGCGCTCTGGCCAGGTTCACCCGCTGCTGTTCTCCGCCGCTGAAGGTCGAAGGGTAGGCATCCCACAGGGTCCGGTCAATGTTCATCATTTCCAGGTACTCTCCGGCCTTTGCCCTGGCCCGGTCCATGGTCCAGCCTTTTTTTCCCAGTTCCCCGGCCAGCACGTCCAGCGCCGGCACCCGGGGCATTACCTTTAAAAACTGGCTGGCGTAGCCGATGTCCAGCCGGCGCAACCGGATTATTTCCTGCTCCGGCGCGCCGGCCAGGTCTGTTTCCCGACCGTCCCGGTGGCGGTAAATAATGCTTCCCGAAGTAGCCAGGTAAGTGCGGTAAATACATTTGATTACCGAGGATTTGCCCGCGCCGCTGGGTCCGGTCAGACCCAGGAACTCCCCTTGCTGCAGTACGAAACTGACGTTCTCGCAGGCGGTAATGACCTTCTCCCCCAGGACATGCAGGGTAAACTGTTTGAATAGTTTTCTGACCGCCAGGATTTCATTCGGATTAAGCATGCCAACCCCCTTAAAGCATGGAATGGACCAGCAACTGTGTATATTGGTGCTGAGGGTCTTCCAGGATTTGATCCGTAAGTCCCGTTTCCAGGATGCGGCCGTTTTTCATCACGGCGGTGCGGTCCGCCAGCATTCTGATGACGCCCAGGTCGTGCGATACCACCAGCATGGCGATGTCCAGCTCCCGCTGAATTTCCTTGATTAAATCCAGCACCCGGGCCTGCACCGAAACGTCCAGCCCGGTGGTCACCTCGTCCAGGAAAAGCACCGGTGGATTGTTGGCCAGGGCCTTGGCAATCTGCACCCGCTGCTGCATCCCGCCGCTGAAATTGGCCGGAAAATCATCCATCCGGCTGAGGGGCACTTCGGTGCGCCCCAGCAGTTCCGCCGCCCGCTTTCTGATGGAGGACACGTTGTATACGTCGGCGGTCAGAAGTTTTTCCGCCACGTTGCCGCCGGCGGTAAAATGGGGCTTGATGCCCAGCAGCGGGTTCTGATACACCATGCCCATCAGGTGGTTGCGGATGGTCCGCTTGTTCTGGGCTGACAGGGTGAAAATATTTGTCTTTCCGCCGTCAAAGGCGCTGAAATAACATTCCCCGTCCGTAACCTCCTCGTCAAAATACAGGCAGCGCACCAGGGTACTTTTGCCCGACCCGCTTTCCCCCACAATGCCCAGTATTTCGCCCTGCTCCAGCGTTAAACCGACGCCGCCGCAGGCCACCAGGGTGTTGCAGCGGGGGCAGGCGCTGGCGCCGTATTCCGGGCCGGTGAGCTCCAAGCAGTGGGGGCAGCCGCTCCCGTACAACTTGGTCAGGTTGTTAACCTCCAGCACGGTGTTGTCTCCAGCCATCATCAGTCAGTCCCTTCTTTCCGGGCCTGCCGGAGCTTGTCGCAGTAACTGCTGTCGGAGCAGGCGTATGATTTTTGGCCGTTCCCGCCGCCTGTAATTTCGTTGAGATAAGTGTGCGACGCGCCGCAGCGGGTACAACTGTGGCCGGTAAAATCCTCGACCCGGAATTTAAAGTCGTCAAACTCCAGCGGCTGCACTTTGGTGTGGGGCGGGACGGCGTAGATTCTTTTTTCCCGGCCGGCGCCGAAAAGATATAGCGTATCCGCGTTGTCCAGCTTCGGCACGTCCCAGCGCGGTATGGGCGACGGGTCGATGAGGTAGCGGCCGTTGACCAGGGACGGATAACGCGCGCCGATGGTAATTTCCCCCCATTTGACGATATTCTCATACAGGAAAACCCACATCCGGCTGTAGTCCATTTCGCCGTGCATTTCCCTGGTTTTCACCTCGCTGGGCTCCACGTAGCGCAGCGGCTCGGGAATGGGCACCTGCAGGACCAGGATCTGGTCCGCGCGCATTTTTTCCTCGGGTATCCGGTGCCGCGTCTGCACGATGGTGGCCACGGTGGTGTCGAAGGTGGTGGCAACCCCGGTTGTTTTCACCAGCAGGTTGCGGATGTTCACCGCGTTAACGCCGCCGTCGCAGCCCTGGTCGATTACTTTAAGCACGTCGTCCGGCCCGATAATGGACATGGTGATCTGGATGCCGCCGGTGCCCCAGCCCCGGGCAATGGGCAGTTCCGGGGAAGCAAAGGGCACCTGGTAGCCGGGAATGGCCACCGCCTTTAAAACTTTACGCCGGATTTCTCTTTTAGTGTTTTCATCCAAAAAGGCGAAATTGTAGCCGCGGGTCTGATCACCGCTTGTCTTCTGCTGCTGGAGCATCTTCATCCTCCTTAAGCCGCCGGGTCCTGCGCAGGCGGTCCAGCGTGGATTGGAAGGTCACATAATGGGGCAGTTTCCAGTGGGCCACAAAGCCCGAGGACTCGATGCCGTCGATATGGTACAAAACAAACTCCTCGTCTTCCGCCGGCGCTTTATGGGGGGACCGGCTGAGCAGAGTGCGGTCCAGGATGCCCATGGAAATGGCCTTTAGTTCGTTATGTCCGAAGCACAGGCCATAACCCAGGGTAAGCTGCGGCTTGCCGCTTTTATCCCCCTCATCGTACCGGGCGATGATTTCAGCCTCGGTGACCAGGATCCTGTCCACATATACCGGTTCACTGCTGCCCGGGTGATTGATGCGCAACGGCACGGTGCCCACCCGCAGTTCTCCCAGGTAGGGGTGGATGTCGCCGTACCCCCGGATGGAACTGTAGGCCAGGGCCATCATGGCGCCGGTCTCCCCCCGGGCCAGGGACTGCAGCTTGGCGGAGCGCCGGCAGGGGAAAGAAATGCTCTCCCTGGTGATATCGCACAGACCTCCGCCGGCGTCCGAGGGCTCCACCAGCAGCCCCTCCCGGCGCAGCAGTTCCACTACCTTGGGAAAGGTATCGGGAAGCTGTGCGGACATCTGTACATCCAGACCCGTAAGAAAATTACGCACGCTGTCCTGATCCTCGTGCAGCAGAGAAAAATTCACCAGCCGCTGGGTATAGTCCCTGGTCGGGCCCAGGATCTGGCCCCCGGGGATATCCTGAAAGGCGCCGGAAATACGCCTGATTATTTTCATTTCCCCGGTATCGGCGGGCAGTGAGACATAGCGCCGGGGTTGGGTGGCCCGGTAGGCGCGCACGATAAATGAAGCTTCTATGTTGTCCCCCTCGGCCTGCTTTAAAGCCAGGGCGGCAATGGTGGGAGCGTACAGGGCGCCTTCCCCCATTACTTTATCCACCGCCAGCCGCTGCTGCTCCTTAATCTGGCTTACTTCCAGCGGGGCTGAATCGCCCTTGAGACGAAAATAAGCTACCAGCTCTTCCGCCTTTAAAATGGCCTCCGAACCTCCGGACACCGCCACGTAGCCCATCAGCAGTCCACCTCCACGTTTAGTTCCACGGCGCAGGAGCGGGGCAAAGCCGCCAGGGCGCCCTTTTGATCCGTTAAAATAAGGTCTACGCCCAGGGGAAACTCCCGGTTCAGTTCTTGCACGCAGTGCATATTGGCCGGACACAGACCTTTCAGCGCCAGTGTCCTGACGCCGTCCACCCCCGGACCGCGCAGGGTCAGCCGCAACCCCTCGCCTTGTTCGCTAATGGTATCCACCATGACGATTAAAGTCGCCCCCCGTTCGGGGTAAAGCAGGTCGCCCCGGCACAGGTCCGTCAGGGCCGGAAAATCGTCCCGGCCGTCCAGGATGACAAACTGCGCCCTGGATAATTCCTCCGCCCGGGATCCGCTGTTTAAACAAATATATTGTCTTGACAAATCGCTGTCCGGCAGCAGGGCAAAGGAGGTTTCGCTGTCCAGCAGCGTGAAGGCCACCCCGGCGGTATAGGGAGTTATTCCCTCCGGGGGGTAAAGCTCCGGTTGCGGGAGGACTACAATTTTGCCCGGCCTGGCCATGGCGTCAAGGGTCAGCCGGTATATGCGCTGGGTATCAAACACTTTATTGAAGCCGGATTCAAGGAGCGTCATCAGTTATCCCCCTCCATAATGTCGAAACGCACCTTGGTGCCGGCCACGAGGCTGTCTTCCTGCCGCAGCATTTGGAGCAGGCGCTCTTTTTCCGCGGCAATGGCGTTTAAAATATCTTGTTTTTCCGGCACCTGGGCGGCCAGGGCGGCGTTAATCACCGCGAAGCACAGCACCCGGGCAGGTTCGTCTTCGATGGCCAGGCCGTAACCGATAGTCCCGTTGACAGTCACCGCGGCCTCGCTGAGCAACACCTCACCCAGACAAAAGGGGGTGCCGCCCACACTGTCCAGGGCCTGCATCATCACCAGGCAGGTGTCAGGATTTTGTACCACCTTAACCTCGTGCCGCCCGGTAATACCCCGGGCTATTTCCTGCCACAGTGAAAAATCCCCCTGGATCAGTACATCCTGTAATTCCACTGGCTGTTCACCTCCCGGTGATAATTATTTCTTTTGGAACCTGGCCTTCATAGTTGTGGAACACGTTTCCAGGCAAACGGCAAAACCAAGGATTAAGTAGGTGATTAGCCCTACTTCCCGCAAATCGAAATAATATTCTCCGGCCATGAACAAATCAAAGCCGATTCCGGCCGCTCCGGCGGCGGCGCCCATGGCGACGGCATTAGCGAAGTTGATTTCAAAATGCAGAAAAGTCCAGGACAATAAATAGGTAACTGAAGAAGGTATCACGGCCTGAAAGACAATTTGCCACCAGTTGGCGCCGCTGGCGGTTAAAGCTTCTATCACATCCGCGTCCAGGTCTTCAAAGGACTCGGAATAGGCCTTGGTCAAATAGCTGATTGAGTGGAAGGTCATGCCGATGACTGCCGCAGCACTGCCCAGACCGGCGGCCACGGCAAAAATCAATACCCACAGGATTGTGGGTACCGCCCTGATAAAAGCCACAAAACCTTTAATCAGATTGGTAACCAGCTTGGGCGCCAGATTCTGGGCGGCTAAGAGCCCCAAAAACAAGGCGATGACGGCTCCGAACAGGGTGGTCAAAAACGCCAGGCCCAGGGTGATCAGCACTCCGTAAAGTGCTTCCAACAGGCCAAAGCGCTGCGAATACGGCTGCAGAAACATTAATTTAAAATTACTGACCGTGTCCGCCAGTGCCGTGTAGACATCAACACTCCGGTAATCAATGGTGGCCAGGGCATATACGGTCAGCACCGTCAAAGCCAGCAAAACCGCCCGTATCCCTATGGTGGACTTGTTTAAGGGTTTGACGGCGATTAAGTCGTTATAGGCACTGATCTCATTGCCGCTTAACTGCCCCCAGGGTTTAATTGATTCTTCAACCTGCATCACAAGATCACCCTTCTGATCATATTTGAAATGGATTCGATGGCAATAACCGTAATTACGATTAAAATCACAACCAGGCTTGCAGCATGATAATCAAATCTGTGGTAGTACAATTGAAAAGAGAAGCCGATCCCCGTGCCGGTGAGAATTCCCACCAGGGTGGCGTCGCGGATATTGGTTTCGATCATGTATAACAACCAGCTAATCATCTGGGGCATGCCCGAAGGCAATACCGCCTGAAAAATGATGTGGAAATAACCGGCGCCGGTGGCCTGCAAGGCTTCCACCGGGTTACTGCCCACTTCGTCGATGGTTTCGGTAAACGCCCTGGTGAGAAACCCGAGGGAGCCGAAAAACAGGGCCAGGTAACCGTTTCTGCGTTTGACAAAAATGTCAGCTTGCATTTCTTTCTCCCGGTTCGATAATCAGTTCACCGGACTCCGAACCATAAATATCCGCGATCCGTCCGTCAGTCAGCTCATTCGGCGAACCGTCAAAAACAATTCGCCCTTGATTAACGCCGATAATTCTGTCCGCATACTTCAGGGCCACATTTACCTGGTGCAGGTTGACGATCATGGTAATGCCCATTTGGGTGGCCACATTCTTCAGGTGGTCCATGATGATCCGCGAAGCATTCGGGTCCAGCGAAGCGATGGGCTCGTCACATAAAATCATTTTAGGGTTTTGCACCAGCGCCCTGGCAATCCCCACCCGCTGTTTTTGCCCGCCGCTTAACTGATCGCAGCGCTGATAAACCTGGTCGTGCAGACCTAAAAACTGAATTACTCCATAAGCCTGCATCTTTTCCTCCCGGCTGTACCGGCCCAGCACTCCCGCCATGGTTGACTTGTAGCCAAGCCTGCCGTGGAGCACGTTCTCAATTACAGTCAGCCGGTCCACCAGGTTGTAATGCTGAAAGATCATGCCGATTTTGGTCCTTAGCTTTCTCAAGTCTTTTTTCTTAACCTTTGAAGACATGACTCCGTCAAAGTAGATTTCCCCGCCGGTTACTTCAATCATCCGGTTAATACAGCGGAGCAGGGTGGACTTGCCGGCCCCGGAAGGGCCGATGATGGAAACAAATTCGCCCTTCCGGACAGCGAAGCTTACACCGGCCAGAGCCGGGGCGGTACTGTTGTAATACTTGGTGACATTTTTCAGTTCCAACAACGCCACGTTCAACATCCTCTCAGTGCGGACGTTTTCTTATTTGCTCAGTTCTCTGATGGGGTTGAACCAGTCATCTTCAACGGTCAGGAAACGCTGCGGCTGATTGAAGAACCCTTTGCCGCCTTCGGCGATGAAGATTTTGGGATTATTGGTCACTTCGTCGGAGGTGAGAGCCTGGGTTATCGCGTCAATGGTTTCCGGGCTCAGCATTTCGGTATTGACGACGATGGGCGCGTTCAAAACCGGGGTGGCCTGGATGACCACATATTGCACACCGGCCAGTTTATCAAAGGGAGGGTCGGCGTTCTCTCTTACAGTGTAGACGGCGCCCGGTCTGTTCTCGGTGCCTGAAGTAAGCTCCACATAGCTGGCGACGTCAACATCGTCAACGGCGGCGACTTCAGCCTTATCTGTAAGTACGTTTACCAGGGACAACTGGTGGGAACCGCCGAAAATCACCTGGCTGAAAAACTTGTCGGGGCCGCCTTCAAGCAGTTCTTCCTGCTTCAGTTCTTTCCACTGGTCCTGTTTGGAAAAGTGCGCCACTATGCCGGAAGAAGGCACTTTAAATCCGGATGTTGAACTGGTGGAAACGAAAGACATTGTTTTGCCCGCGATGTTGTCAATAGCATAACCGTCGCCGGATTTGTACTGTTCTTCGTTACCCTTCTTAACCACCAGCCGGCTATAGTACAAAGCTGCGGTCAGTACAAATAAGAAGATTTTTCTCACGTAAAATACTCCTTTCGTTTTTGAATATTTTTCTAACCATATATACGCCGTTGTCCACCTGCTGCCGGATGATGGCCATCAGTTGGCGATAATAAGGAACGCCGCTCTCTTTATCAATCATGATCCTCACCCCGGGGCTGTGATTTTTATGCTGCCATCCGGATGTCTATACAACAGCCCTACAGTATACGTGCCGCTCAAAAAATGAGCGGCACGGCATATAGCTATCCATATAGTGTTATTTGTCACTGTTATTATCGCAGAGCAATATTAAACTGTTATTAAACAGTATTAAAAACTGTGTTAAATTACGGAGAACTTTTGAGAAGGTAGAAACGAGGGGTAAGCAAGGGGAGGTTGTCATGCTTTCCCGGCAGGAAAACATAACAACCTCCCCTTGATTTGATTTAATCACATGTGCTGCGGATGTTCTATTAAAGATGGATCAATTCTTTGGGGGGCTGTCCTGGTATTGCTTAAACGCTGCGGATTAAGTCCCGGCAAAGCGGTAAGGGACATTAACATCCATAAAGTAAGGATGCCGTAAAAGACGAGCAGAACACTAATTTCATCCCAAAAACGCGCTGCGCGATGCTTATTACATGGGTTCATTGTTACACCTCCTTGTGCATTTAAAGAACTATCTTTCGTAACCATGTAATAAGCAAATTTCATACCGGCAGAGTGGTAGGAATATAAAAAATATTTGAAACCTTAATATGATTAGGATTTCGGTCCCGGAGATAGGACCGTAAGATTAGCAGTATATACTTATAACCCCAAAAAGTGTCCGCGGAGGATGTCCTTTAGTAGAACATGTTTATAAATCGGACATTATATTTTGTGAACGCAGTATGCGGCATGGCTCTATAGATACTGTATTCCCTCATCATATACAGTCACAGTTTCCAAACCCGATTGAGTTACCACATAGGTGTTCTCGATTCCTACGGCGCCGTCCGGGAAAGTAAATTTAGGCTCCAGCGCAATGACCATGCCGGGTTCCAGCGGGGTTTCAAATCCGTGCCCGATTACCGGTAATTCGTCCAACTCGATGCCGATGCCGTGACCGACGAATGCCAGCGGTGTCGGATAACCGGTAAAATGCCCTGCAAATGGACTGTCACCGGCTATTTTCAGAGCCAGGTCGTGGAGCTTGCCGCAGGGTAGTCCGGGTCTGGCCAGCTTCTCCATCTGCTTCAGGATTTCAACTGCCGTGCCGTAGGCCTGGGCCAGGTGATCCGGCAGCTCACCGATGCAATAGACCCTGGTTTGATCCAAAATGTAGCCGTCAAGAATAAAGCCGTAGTCCACAAACACAGGCTCGTTCCGGCCAATCGGTTTATCGCTGGCGCCCTGTGCAAAGGCCGGGCTGATCCCTTTTCCGCCTACCGCGCCCCAAAAATAGCTGGGATAGGTATTTTCACCGGACACTACCATGGTTTGGAACAGATCCTGATTAAATCCGCGTATTCTCATAAAACCGGAGTAGCCTTTCTCCCTGGAATAGGCATCTATGATAGCATTCAGCTTCAGCTCGGACATGCCCTCCCGCAGGTGGTCACTGACGTATGAGAATACTTCTGCGTTAATTTTGGCTGCATCCCTGAATATTTCCAGTTCATAATCCGATTTAACCATGCGCACGATCCGGATCAGGGGGCTGGCGTCCACTATCTTAGCTGGTGCGAAAAGCTTCTGATAGCGCAGGTACAGGTTTACTGGCAGCACGTCTAATTCAAAGCCCAGAGTTTTAAAATTTCCGTAACCATAGTTCCTAAGAACCGCAAGCATATCTTTCAGGTTGTCCAGATAAACAATATCGTCCAGGGCTGATTCTTCCCGGGCACGTTCGTAGCTTTTTTTAACCAGTAATACCGGTTTACCTTCGGCCGGTATGCAGAGGTGGGATTGCTGGACAGTGCCGGTAAAGTAAAAGAGGTCCGCATTTTGAATAATTATTACCCCATCGATATCCTTTTTTTGCAATAGTTTTTGCAGTTTGGCAACCCGCTGGTTTAGTTCTGATTTTGGAGTATAACGCAATGAACGATCACCTTCTTAAATATTTTTTCGGCAAAAAAAAATATTTTCCTTTAATAACTTTAATATCTCGCCCAATACATTTTATGTTCTGCTATGGGTTCGAGCTGAAATAAAAAAGCTAGTGTCCTCAATAACTTGCGAACACTAGCTTTTTCTTGCACATTAAACCACAGGGTTATTGTGGCCCCGGGTTGTTATGTTTGGTGGTCAGGCAAGCATCATATCAGGTACTTATTGTAAGGCAGCTTCAATTCTAATACACTATATTAAAAAACTCAGGCTTTTATGGCTTGAGTTTTTCTTACTGTTTCAAGATGTTAATTCCGTACTTTCTGGTTTTACGAACTACTGTTGAGTGGTCAATCCCCAGAAGTTGGGCTGCCTTTCGTGCTGAGCCTGTTAAATTCAAGGCTTTGGTTATAAGTTCCTTTTCCAGCATGTCTTTGGCCTGATGCAAATCCATGACATTCAGGCCAATCACTCCATCGCTTTGGAAAGTAGGCCGGTCACCACATTCAGACAGATAAACTTCCTTCAGAGTAATGATATCATCAATTGAGGAAACCACCAATCTCTCTACCACATTTTCAAGTTCCCGCACATTGCCGGGCCAGGGGAAATTTTCCAACCAACGCAGTACTTCAGGCAATAGCTTTTTATTCATCCCGTATTTCGTGTTGTATTTAGCTAAAAAAAACCTGACCAGCGGCACTATATCCGACCTGCGTTCCTGAAGAGGCGGAATATGGATGGGAACAACATTGAGGCGGTAGAACAAATCTTCCCGGAAAATCTTCTGGATGACCATCTTTTTTAGATCCCGGTTGGTGGCGGCAATAAAGCGCACATCCACCTCTATGGGTTTGGTTCCTCCCAACCGAAAGAACTTTTTATCCTGCAGGACTCGCAGGAGTTTAACCTGCAGGCCCAGAGGCAATTCACCAATTTCATCTAAAAATAATGTCCCTTTGTTGGCTAACTCCAATAGACCAAGTTTACCTTCTTTATTGGCTCCGGTAAAGGAACCCTTTTCATAGCCGAATAGTTCCGACTCCAACAGGTTTTCCGGAACAGCGCCGCAATTAATTACCACAAAGGGTTCGTCTTTTCGCTTACTAACTTTGTGGAGGAGTTTGGCCACCACTTCTTTACCCACACCGGAATCTCCGGTCACCAGAACTGTAGAATCTACCCGGCCGATGCGCAGTACCATTTCCATCACTCGCCGCATCTCCGTACTTTCACAAATCAGGTCATCAATTTCCATCAGCCTGGTTCTGAGTTCTTGGAGTTCTGTATAGTAGCGGGATGTCAGCTCCCTGGTCTTCAACATTTCCGTTGTGGTTTCCTGAAGTTTCTCTTTTAGAGCAACAATTTCCGTTATATCTCTAAATACTGCTACCGCTCCGATAAGATTTTTACCATCAAAAATGGGGGTGATATTAGCCATAATATCTACTCCAAGAGAAGTAATCCTGGACGGATCATCTACAATGGGTCTTCCTGAACTTAGAACATCCAGGATCCTGGAAGTGGGCTCGAAGTCCTTGAGCTTTCGCCCCAGGACTTTCTCTTCGGAAACTCCCAGGCTTCTCAGGTATGCCGGATTGACGTAGATTATAGTAGATTCCATATCCACAACCACTACACTCTCGTGGATGGCGTTCAGTATGTTGGCCAACCATTTCATTCGTTGATCTTGTTCCTTGGGCAGAAAACGGAACAAATTCCCCAAAGCATTTTTAACTACCGGCGTGCCTGTTTTTATGTTAGAATCCACTATCAATCTACCCCTTCAAATTGATACGATGTTCTTCTAATGCTAAACGATTTTTGTCTGCGCCATACTCTTGGCCAAATCCTGCAAATTCACTCATTTTTCTTTGCTCCCTTTAGGTTATAGTTCTCACTATTTCAGCTCCCTGCAGGCAAGAGCCGGGCACCGCTTCTCCTTGGTGTGAGCATCAAACTCATCTCTAAAGTATTTTAACATGTTCAATAAAGGTTTGGCGATACTCCTGCCCAAGGAACAAAGGGCCGCTTCGCCGGTTACAGCATCTTCATTCAATATCAGCATAAGTGCGACTAAGGTTTAGCGGATAGGGGACACACCTCCACGAGGAATGTCCCCAACGTATGGGTCAAAACCCCACCTGAACCAAGTCTTCTTTATGAAATCAAGGTAAATCGCCTGGCACAGGTCTGATCTCCTGCAGCCAGACAGGCAGTTGTTTCCACCCGCAACCGGGGAGAAATATACTCGATCGCGGCTCCAATCCACCGGTCACACCCAAGTTGGCATTGTCCCGGTGAACCGTAATCACGATAAGAGTCAATCCAGGAACAGGCATCATGGATTAAGAGCACAGTCTCCCCGTCTTTTTCCACTCGCACCGTTCCTCCCATAATTTCACTTGCTCTGGTAAGAGCCCGCACTACATCCTCTACGTTATCAGGATCCCGTTTTTTTTTAAGGTAAGCTTCTGCCGTTCCCTGACCCACCAGCTCCCAAAAACGTTGTACCAACTTTTTAGCCTCCTGCGGCCCTATCGTTTCCTCAACTGTCTGGCGCCAGCGATGGAAAAAGTCATGGGAAATTATAACCATAGCCTTCCAGTTACGCTGCAGCTTTATAATATCCGCCGTACTCATAATCCAGCTTTTAACCTCCTTTAGATCTGTGGCGACCCTTATTTACACAATAACTACGCAATTCCCATGCTACAAGTAAAGAATATTCAGCCGGTTGACACTATAATAGTTTATATTGCCGCCTCTATTAGTTATCAAAAAGCACTTTGCAATATAAATGCTCTATATGCCGGTTCATGCTGGTGCAGTATTGCGACAGCTTCCATTCCGGCCTCCGGCAGTCTGGTTGCTTCACCACTCCGAAGAAGAGTCTGCAAATTATCCGCGAACCTTTCTACCAACGATCCCCGCTTTGAGCACGGTTCTGGATTTAGCCCGTTGCAGTGTTGCACCGTTTTGGCGTCAAATTGCACCACAAAAGGCTCCCATCTCAGAAAGTGGATGGGAGCCTATGTTTAATAAAAACACTCAATTATTTTTTAAACCGCACACCCTGCTAAAAAGCCTTCGTGAATTGCATCAAAAATCATGCGTGGTGCAACGCAATCACCAATTGCCAAGACAGGTATATCCGTTATGGATTTTAGTTTTTCTGCAAATTGTTTTTGAGCAACAAATCCCTTAGCCAATATTACTGTATCGGCTGATAGCTCTTCTTTATTGCCATGTTTGTCCATTATTATAACGGCATCATCAAGAACTGTCTCAAGACGCCTCCCTGCATGGAGACTGTATTTTTGTTTAGCCAGACGCTGGGCAATGACGGCATAACTCGATTTGCCAACGGCACTCAGAAAATCATTTGGGTTCTCCCGGCCCATGACAAACAAAACTTCCTTTTCCTGCTCTGCCACAAACAAGCCAACATCTATACCTACAAGCCCTGCTCCCACAACGACAATCTTTTGACCTAAATTTGTTTTCCCGTTAAGCACAGCCAGACAATCTGTCACAACCGGTTTTGTTATTCCGGGTATGTCCGGCCTCGCCAGAGCCGCCCCAACAGCTACGATTACCGTATCAAATTGGTCCTTCCGGATGTCGTCCGGAGACACTCTGCGGTACTCTATCTTTATGTTCAGTTTTTGCATCTGAACAGACAAATAGTTGATAAGATGCCGAATATCAGCTTTAAAATCAGGTACCGAAGCTTCAGAAAGCCTTCCACCCAATTTATTGCCTTCAAAAAGGGTTACATCGTGTCCCCTTAATGCTGCAACTCTTGCCGCCTCCATCCCGGCCGGCCCGCCGCCGATGATTGCCACCCTTTTGGGATATTCTGCCGGAGATATTTCAAGTTGACCTTCTTTCCCAAGTCTCGGGTTCACAGTGCAACGTATACTCTGAAAGAGGAAAAAAGATCGTTCCAGGCAGCCATCGTTACACCTTATACATGGCGCAATGTCTTCCGGTCTACCTTCTTTTGCTTTTTCCGGGAAATAGGGATCAGCGAACAACGGCCTCCCGAGAGCCACAAAATCTGCCTTACCGGATTCTATTATCTCCTCTGCAAGATCAGGTGTGTTGATAGAACCGGACGCTATCACAGGTATTTTTACAACTTTCTTGACAGCTTCAGCAGCCCAAGTGTTATATGCAGAAGGCAAACACATGGGGGTAACCTGGTGAGCCATTTGATGGTGATTTCCGCCCGACATATGGATTACGTCCACGCCCGCTTCCTCTAAGGCCTTGGCAACCTCAATTGTTTCTTCAATCATAACTCCATCAGGCTCGTATTCTGTGCCGCTCAACCTGACACTCAGCGGATAGTTAGGGCCAACCTTTTTTCTTACATTGCCTATAACTTCCAAAAGGAACCGCATACGGTTTTCAAGAGAACCACCGTACCAATCCGTACGCTTATTGGTTCTCGGAGATAAAAAGTTGGTAATTAAATAGCCATGTGCTCCATGAACTTCCACCATGTCAAAGCCGGCCCATTGCGCCCGCCTGGCGGCATCACCAAATGCTTCAACAATTTCCTGAATCTCCTCGAAGGTCAATTCTTCCGGAACTGCTCCTCCCATGGCGTTAAGCTCTTCCCACGGCACCCTTGATGGAGCTTTTATGGGAGGTGTGCCAATGAACTTTTGGCGGCCACAGTGCTCCAATTGAATACCTGCTTTGGCGCCGGTCGCCTGGATGGTCTGGGCAAGCCAGGCCAGACCTGGAATATGTTCGTTATCTGCAATACCTATTTGACATTGGGCGGATTTACTCGCTTTTTTATCGACCCAGGCGTATCCAACGATTAACAAGCCTACGCCGCCCCGGGCCTGCTCTCTGTAATAACGAATCAGCCGTTCTGTAACGGTTCCATCCACTCCGCCCATACCTGTAGTCTGAGGGGCCTTTATGATTCTATTTTTAAGTTCAAGCTGATTAATTTTTGCCTGAGAAAAAAGCTTTAAATATCTTTTCATATCCAAACCTCTCTTTAAAATTAATTATTAAAACTAATTATTATTTTTATAATCATAAGTTTTTCTCAAAAGGCTAAAAGCGGATGTTGACTTCAATAACGTCTAACAAATAAACCGTTTATATCAAATTAAAAATATGCTCTCATTTAACCACCTCCATGTTGATGTTCATTAATCTGTATTTTTTAAATTTTCTGATTTCTAACATATTTTATCTTTCAAATTTTTATTAAAATAGGGCCATTCTTCCTTTTTTTATTGACCAAACATCCTTTTTACACTTTCATCCCAAACTGTTGTCAAATACTTAATTAAAAATTTTTTTAATTAAAATAATTCACATTATTATATTGGCTTTATTGATTGAGCTGTTTTATAATTTAATTAATCCCGCTAAATGACAGATTACAGTTCATTTGAGCATTAACAGGTATTTAATGGGGGTGTGAATGGTGCATGTACATGATCCGGTTTTAATAACTTCAGAATTGAGCCAGATCATAATTAACCATTACCAGAAGAGAAGCAAAGAGGGAACGGAGTCTTTATTGAATTTGTTTAATGAATTAATTTTAACTCAACTGTGTGAACATTTCGCGGGAGTTAAAGAGTTGGAAGAAATTTTAGATGCGGTTTATGATTCTGTAAATCCGGTCTGGTTTAATAACATGGATAATAGACATAAGGTCAGGTGGTTGATGAAACTTACTTCTGTCTTATATTTGCAATATTCACACAAATCTTTGGAAAAAGCCCGTAAAGAAAGAGAAATTTCAGAACATAGGTTGCGCAAAGGAATTATTGCTGCACAGGAAAGTGAACGTCGTCAGGTCGCTGTAATGCTACATGATGATGTAGTCCAATCCATGGCCAGCGCTTTACTGCGGGTTCAGATGCTTGATGAGATGCTTGAAAGGAAATCCACGGAGATTAGCAAGGAGTTAGTGGAACTTGAAGAGGTAATAAGGGAGGCCATTACTAGTTGCCGGTTGTTAGCCATGGACAGGGATTATTTTTTATTGGAAAAAGCCGGGTTTATCCCAACTTTAGAGAGCTATATTCTAAATTTTGAAAACAAATACGGGATTCAAGTTGCAATTGATCTGACTGATAATATTCGTATTGAACCGTCAATAAGCGTCCATCTTTTTTATATAATCAGGGAAGCCCTAATCAACGTACAAAAACATGCAGAAGCTTCTAAAGTAATTATGTCGTTATTTAAAAAAGGAAACGAATTGTTGTTGAGAATTGAGGATAATGGCAAAGGTTTTGATGATGACAGTATATTTCGGGACCAAATCCCTTGCGCAGATCACTTTGGGCTTTTTTGTATCAAACAGCGTGTAAAGCTCCTGGGGGGAAAGCTTTATATAAAAAACGCTCCCGGCCATGGTACCCAATTAATAGTTGCGTTATCAATCTACGGAACGGAACTGGACAGGTTTGTTTCGGGAAATAAAGGGGGATCACCGTGGATAAAATCAGGATCCTGATTGCCGATGATCACACAGTTTTCTGTGACTGTCTTAAGAAAGTACTGGAAATGCAAGAGGATTTTGAGGTTATTGGCATAGCCAAAAGCGGACCTGAAGCCGTAATGCGAACTGAAGAAACATGCCCGGATGTTGTACTCATGGATATTCAAATGCCGGTTATGGACGGAATTCGCTCAGCCCGACTGATCAAAGAGCGCTTACCTGCAACAAATGTAGTGTTTCTGACTATGCATTCCAAGGATAAGTATGTAATTGACTCAATTGATGCAGGAGCAAATAATTACCTATTAAAAGATTCAAGTATAAGCGAAGTTGTAAAAGCCGTTCGTTCAGCAGCAACGGGAAATTATATGTTGTCTGGGGCAGTCCGGGACTTATTGCAAAAAATTGCTAGAACTAATAACGGGTTAACAGAGCCCCCTTGTGTTTTATCATCTCAACTTACAAAACGCGAGTTAAAAATTGTATCATTAGTTGCTGCCGGTTTAACTAATAAAGATATAGCAAACGAGTTATATTTAAGCGCGAGCACGGTAAAGAATTACCTTTCAAATATATACGCCAAGCTCCAGTGTTCCAACCGGGCAGAACTTGTGAATGTTGCGATTAGTGAAAAGCTTATTGAACCGTCTGGTAAAAACGAGGATGACCTGGTTTAAAATGAAATACTGATTATTTACCAAGGAATCAAATAATTTGTGCAACCTCCTCAATTTTTAAGGTGGAATTAGCCAACTCCTGCATAGAAGAGGAAATTGCCTGAGTTGCTGCGGCTTGCTGTTCACCAATGGCTGCGTTTTCATTAATCTTTGAATTCATTAATTCTACATTCTCTCTAATGAAGGTGAGGATTCCCCGGATTTCTTTAACAGAATTGGTGCTATTTATAGACATTTTGCGGATTTCTTTGGCCACTACAGAAAAACCATGCCCGTGCTCACCGGCTCTGGCCGCCTCTATAGCGGCATTCAAACCCAACAGGTTTGTATTTGTTGCCACATCATTAATAAATTTAAGTATTCCGTCCGTTTTGCCTACCTGCTCCAACACTTTTCTTCCCAATACCTGGAGGTCATCCTGCTGTTCAACCAGGTGTTCGGCTGACGAAACCAGTTCCTCCACCGTGGCCGAAATTTGCTGTGAAGAAGATGCAACCAACCGGGCCGCATCAAGTAATGTTTTTTGAGCTCCCAAGCTGATTGCAACACCCATACTTCCAACTACATTGCCGAAATCATCCTTTATTGGCATACCGATGGCCCTAAAAGGCACACCGAATAGCCCCTCCGGCACCATAAAGTTAGCCATCTTTCCCGTATTTACCGCCGCATATAATGAGTCGTCTTTAAGGGGAGTGCCGGTTATGTCTCTTTCCAGTTTTATTTCCTGGCCAGGAATATAACAAATGTATTTTTCTTTGTCACTGGCTGCAAACATGCAGTCCAAAGGAAACAGTTTATGTATAACGGGTGAAAGCTTAACTACCGCATCCAATATATTTTCTTTAATTAAAGGTTGTTGCAAATTCGTTTCCGGAGGATGTACAGCTTCTGTAATGAAAGGAGGTTCTTTTTTCAACACTATCACCTCTTATGAACAATAATCAAACGGCTTTGAACTGGCATTTATTCAAAAATACTCCCCCCGGGGAATTTTTATCAAACAATACGGGGGGCTCGGTAGCCTGTAATCCATAATTCAAAAAGACAGGCTACCGGCGTTTCTGTCTAATCATTCATTAGTTCCCTGGCGATAACAACGCGCTGGATTTGGTTGGTTCCTTCAAATATGGCAAATATTTTAGCATCCCGCATCATCCGCTCCACCGGGTATTCCCGGCAGTAACCGTATCCTCCGAGAATCTGCACCGCATTGGTGGTTACATGCATCACCATGTCAGTAGCGAACAATTTGCTCATGGCCGAGAATTTAACCATATCCGGCTCCTTGTTGTCATATTTGTGGGCTGCGGTCAGCATCAGGCTGCGGGCGGCCTGGATGCCGGTCTCCATATCGGCCAGCATAAATTGTATCCCCTGGAACTCCGCTATGGGCTTGCCGAACTGCACCCTTTCCCTGACGTAATCTGTTGCGCAGTCCAGTGCCCCCCGGGCCAGGCCGACGGACATGGCGCCTACCATGATCCGTCCTTTGTCCAGGGAATCCAGGGCTATGCGGAACCCGTCTCCGATTCCTCCCAGCATGCTTTCCTTATGAACCCTTACGTTTTCCAGAATCACCGTTCCGGTTGGGGAGCCCCGCAGCCCCATTTTTACTTCATTTTTACCGAAGCTTACTCCCGGGGTATTGCGGTCTACAATAAAGGCTGTTATTTTATCTTTACCGTTAACGGCTACCTTGGCAAAGACGGTAAAAGGATCCCCCACTTCGGCGTGGGTGATAAAGCATTTATTGCCGTTTATGACATAGTGGTCCCCGTCCGGCACGGCCCTGGTCTGCATTCCCCCCACGTCCGAACCGGCGTTGGGTTCGGTCAATGCGAAGCAGGGCAATAGTTCCCCGGTGGCGGCTTTGGGCAGGTAGCGCTCTTTTTGCTGCTCATTCCCCCATAAATAGATGGGGCTGGCACCCAGGGACTGGTTGCCCAGCACCATGGAGGAGGAGGCGCACACCCTGGATATTTCTTCAATACACAGACATAAAGTCATCAGTTTGCCGTCCAGTCCGCCGTATTCCGGCGGGACCACCAGTGAAAACAGGTCGTTTTCACTGAACAGCTCCTTTACGTCCCGGGGGAATTTTCCCTGTTCATCTATTTCAGCCGCCCTGGGCGCTACTTTTTCCCGCATCATTTTTCGGATATTGCGCTTCATCATCAGTTGTTCTTCATTGATCCTGGGATCCACTCCGTACACCAGCCTTTCATCCTCTATTTCTTCTGTTTTAGCTTAAACACCGGCAGTACTCTTTCTTCACTGAACGGAGTGCCCGGCACTATTACCAGGCCGGGTTCAACGGCCATGCCTATGTCTACCTGATCGGGCCGGGCATTCATCAGTCTGGAGAGTATTCTTACCTCTCCTATCTGTACCAGCACAAATATGGTGGGAATGTCAAAGCCCGCCGGTATTCCCCTTTCCGCCACTGTATATTCAACTATGACGCCTTCTTTGGGCAGGTCCGTCCATTCTATTTGGTCCGAGGCGCATCGGGGGCACATGGTTTTGGGCGGCCAGGTTATGTGCCCGCATTCCCGACACCGGGTGGTAACAAGCCGCCCCTGTTTGAGGTGGTCGTAAAATGGGTATAGTTTGTTGAATTTTTTGTCCTGGTGCGGGAACGGGTCGATGGTGGCTACATAGTTGGTTGTCATGAGACCACCTCCGTGGAATAGATGTTTACTACATGTTCGGTGGGCCCCGAGTTGTTATGGGTCAGGCCTATTTGGGCGCCTTTTACCTGCCGCTCCCCGGCCTCGCCCCGCAGCTGCCGGAATATCTCGGCTGTCTGGGCCACTCCCGTGGCGCCCAGGGGGTGGCCGCAGCCCAGAAGCCCTCCGCGCGGGTTTATTACTACCTGTCCGCCGTAGTCGCTTTGGCCGCTTTCCACAAAGGGGCCTCCTTCTCCCTTGCCGCAGAAGCCCAGTTCCTCGCTGGTAATGATTTCGGCTATGGTGAAGCAGTCGTGTATTTCAGCCACGTCTACGTCAGCCGGCTTTATGTTTGCCATTTTGTACGCGCTTTCGGCTGCTTGCTTTAAAGGCGGCCAGTGGGACAGGTCTTCGTAGTGGTTGGCGAAGGTCAGCCCGTGCACGGACTGGCCGGTGCCGATGAAATACACGGGTTTGACTGTGTAGTCTTTAGCCCGCTCTGCGCTGGTGACTATTACCGCCGCCGCGCCGTCGCTGATGGAAGAGCAGTCAAACAGCCCGAAGGGGGTGGTGATCCTTTTGGCGTTTAATACTTGCTCTATGGTTACCCCGCTTTGAAACTGGGCGTATGGGTTTTTGGCGGAGTGAACCTGGTTTTTTACGGCCACTTTGGCCAACTGCTCCCTGGTGGTGCCGTATTTTCTCATGTGCGCTTGGGCGCACATGGCGAACATGATGGGGGCTGTTACTCCCTGGCAGGCTTCCCAGTCCCTGTCCAGCCCGGTGCTCATGTTTAAAAATATTTCATCCGGTACGGGCACCTGCAGTTTTTCCGCTCCCACCACCATGACTGTTTCGCACAGCCCGGCCATGATGTAGGCGCAGGCGGTGCGTATGCCCAGGTTCCCGCTCTGGCACATGTGCTCTACCCGCAGTGACATGGCGCCGGGTCTGATGCCCAGGCATTCTTCCGCCATTGAGGCGGTGTGACTCTGTACCGCCGTCCGTTCCGGCATGACGGTGCAGATGATAAATCCGTCGATGTCTTTGGGTTTGATGGCGCCGCCGGCGGCTTCAAAGCAGGCCTGCCCGGCTTCGCTGATCAGGTCTTTGTATGATGCCTCGCGGACGCCGAATTTGGCCAGGCCCGCGGCTACGATGGCTGGATTTTTCAACATTTATTCCTCCAATATGGGCGTTCTTACCCGCAGGGCTATATCCCGGTGGTAAGGCCGCCGTCTACAAAGATTACCTGGCCGGTAATGTAGCCGGCCTCGTCACTGGCCAGGAACAGGTGGGCATTGGCCATTTCCGCCGGCTCGGCCATGCGTTTCAAGGGTATTTTGCTGATGAACATCTCCCGCACCTGGTCCGGCATGCCCGCGGTCATGGGGGTTATGGTGGCGCCTGGGGCCACTACGTTGACGTTGATGTTATACCGCGCGTATTCCAGGGCCAGCGACCAGCTCATGCCGATCACTCCGGCCTTGCTGGCGGCGTAGTTGGCCTGCCCGATATTGCCGTAGGCGCCGATGGAGGCGGTATTGTTGATCTTGCCGTATTTTTGCTCGCTCATGGGGCCGAATACGGCCTGACAGCATAAGAAGGTGCCTTTGAGGTTGACGTCGAGGACGCTGTCCCACTGTTCTTCCGTCATTTTTTTTGTCAGGGCGTCCCTGTTGATGCCGGCGTTGTTGATGAGTATGTCGATACGTTTATATTCTTTCAGCGCGCTGTTCACCATGTCTTCAACATCAGTCTTGTTGGTTACGTTTCCCTCCACCACCAGCACCCTTGCTCCCTGGCTGGAAAGCTCCCGGGCCACTTCGGTTACTCCTGCCGTATTTACATCATTTAATACAACCACGGCGCCTTCGGCCACAAATCGACGGGCTGTTGCCTCTCCTATCCCGCTCCCTGCTCCTGTGATGAGCGCTATCTTATCCCTCAAGCGCATCAGTTGGACCTCCTTCTAATAACACTTTTAACTAACCCCTGGCCAGCATAACCATCCAGTTTCCTTCCAGCACGGGCTGATCCGTTTGGTTAAGCACCTTTATCCCAACATTTACAACGCCGCGGTCGGGCTTTTTACTTTCTTTTTTGTCGTTAATAGTTAACACAACCCTTATTGTGTCCCCGAATTTAACCGCTCCGGTAAAACGGGTTACCATCTCCAGCACGGCAATGGTGGTCCCTTCAAAAATACCCAATTGGTTGGCCAGTCCGGTGGCCACCGAAAGGATCAGGGCGCCGTGGGCAATCCTGCCGCCGAAGGCGCTTTTCTCCATAAACACCTGGTCGGTGTGCAAAGGATTGTAGTCTCCGGAAAGCCCGGCAAATGTAGCTACATCCGCCTCGGTAATGGTGCGGGAGGCAGTATAAAATTCATCTCCCACGAAAAATTGATCAAATGTCTTTCCCCGCAACTGATAAGCCATTAAATTCCCCTCCAATAATTAAAAGTAAACAGAAGCTATACTTCGCCTTTTCTTTCAACATTCTTCCAGTACATTTCTTTAATTTGCCGTTTAAGGATTTTCCCGGCCGGGCTGACGGGAAGTTGATCAAGGCTCATGAATTCCACTGACTTTGGACACTTGTATGATGCTAACCGCTCTTTGCAAAACTTAATTATCTCTTGTTCAGTAACCTCCGCCCCTTCCCGGGGAACAATCACTACATGCACACTTTCGCCCCACTCCCGGTCCGGAATTCCAACAACAGCGGTATGCAACACAGCTGGATGACCGCTTATGACATCTTCCACTTCTCTGGGGTAAATATTGGCCGCCCCGCTTAAAATCATATCCTTTTTCCGGTCAATGATGTAAATATAGCCATCCTCGTCAACTTTGGCCAGGTCGCCGGAATGCCACACTCCATCCTTCAACTCGTTATTTTCCGGCATTCCCCAATACCCTTTACCCACAGTATCGCCAATTACTACGATCTCACCGGCCTTATCACTTCCCGGCTCTACTTCCCGGCCGTCTTCATCCAAAACATTAATCTCCATTCCCAGCATGGGCTTACCTACCGATGTCAGCCTGTTTGAACCCGGCCCGTTTAAAGAAACCTCTTCCGGTTGAAGTTGGCACCCTCCAATTGCGGTCTCCGATGTGCCATAAGTAAAAGTAAACCGGAGATCATCTTGAAATAATACGCCGGAGGCCTCCCGTATAAGAGCTTCTGATATGGGCGAGCCGGAAGTTATGATGCGCTTAAGGCTGCTTAAATCATATTTTTGAATATCAGGAAACTTCACTATTCGACTGGTCATGGTAGGTACAAACATCGTACAATCAATTTTTTCGTTGGTTATAATGGAAAGGACTTTTTGGGGTTCAAAGTCACTCATCACAAGAGTAAAACCTCTTGCTGCAGAAAATGTCATAAATACGAAACATCCTGTAAAAAACGGCGCCAACACACATAAGAACCTATAACCTGGATATAGTCTCCATTCATTAGTAACAATACAGGCGGAAGCGCACCAATTGCGGTGGGTTAGCATGGCCCCCTTCGGCCTTCCGGTGGTGCCGCTGGTATAGAGCAACATGGCCAAATCTTGTTCACCAACAGAAACAGCCGGTTCTTCCCGGGAACCCCTTGCGATTAAGGTATTAAAATCGTGTTGGCAATCGTGATCTACGTAATGACCTCTTCCAATTCCGATGATGTACTGCACATCCTGTAAGCCGGGCAAGATGGCTCGTAATGTCGGTAATCTGTCAACGTCAACAATAACGGCACGGGCGCCGGAGTTGCTTATAAGGTAAGAAAGCTCCTCTCCCTTATAAGCCGTATTGATCGGCACGGTTATCAAACCGGCCTTGGCAAGAGCCATGTAGGCTGTAAAATACTGACTGCGTGTATCAGAATAAATAGCTACTCTGTCTTGATGATTTAGACCCATAGTTAGCAAACTGTTGGCAAGCTTGTTAACCCTTTCGTTAAATTTTTCCCAGGTGTATTGGGTATCAACCGGCGTATGCTTGCCAAATTTATCCACAACCCCGACCTTATTAGGATAAACTTTAGCCGTCCTTCTAATCAGATCTCCGATTACTTTCATTATTATTTTCCCTCCATTAAAATAGCTTGCAAAACCCCGCCCTTGAAAGTCGGGATAACAGGCTAAACAGCTCACTTATGTTATTCGCAATTACCTCGCAAACGTCCGGTTTCCTCTACATTTACCTGAAGGGTATCCGGGTTTATCGCAACCCCGTATTCACGCCTGGCAACTTCAATAGAAATCAATTCATTTTCAACATCCTCCAGAACCTTATCAACTGGCCTGAGCTTTGGATCCCCAAACCCTCCTCCGCCTGACGAGTAAATATCTATCATGTCGCCTTTTTCCGGATGCACAAAGCAGTTTACATCCAGCCAAATTTTTTGTCCATCCGGCTTGATCAAGTACTGGCTCGTCTTGGGCGCCGGCAGTCCCCCTTGAAGCCCGAAAGGCGCTGTCTCATCCCTTACACCGCTGCCAAACATGGCCAGCGCGATATTATCTGCAAGAACCTTCCATCTGTAGCGTACACCGTTCCCACCCCGCCACCGGCCTGCGCCGGAATAGTCTTGAACGTACTCATAGTTAAGAATTAAGTACGGGTTAATCATTTCATGCAATTCCGGGTCCGGCGCCCGAAGACCGCCCAGAGTGCACACCGTACCCAGGTGATCCCAGCCGTCGAACCCCTGGGTTGCGCCTCCGCCCCCCTTGGACATAAAGTGAATATCTCCGAAAAGCTTGCCTGTACGCGGGTTGAACCCGCCGCTGGATGGAGCCGACCACCTGTTCCAGGCAGCCTGACTAAGGTGTGGCACCGCCTGGGCCAGGGCATACCATCCCGCCTCTGTGATGGCTTCACAGGTCGGCACCGTACATGCAGTGGTAGGTGCGGGCTCACGCGGGTTTAGGAGCGAACCTTCAGCCGCTATGACACTTACCGGGCGCATGGAACCTTCGTTAATTTTGACCTTGTTCTCTATGGTAGAGAATAAAGAAATATAAGCTGAAGAAACGGTATTGGGGTAAGGACTATTTAAAAAGCCTTTAACTTGCGAGTCGGTACCGGTGAAATCGTAAATTATCTCCTTATCCGACACGGTTAGCGCAAGTCTGACTGCGACAAGATTGCCTGTGTCGATACCATCGTGGTCTATTTTTCGTTCGGCATAATAAGTACCGTTTGGAATCTTGCTGATCTCTGCTCTCATCCTTTTTTCATATGCGTCAAAGATCTCATCGATGGCCGTTTCAATCGTTTCCAGCCCATGTTTCTTAACCAGATCCAGAAGCCCTCTCTCCCCGATAGTGCAAGCGCCGACCTGACACTGCAGGTCTCCTTCCACCAAAAACGGGATGTGCACATTAATAAGAATCATATCCCAGATATCCTGCTGCTTTACCCCTTTTTCATAAAGCTTAACCGGCGGTATCCTGAGAGCATCGGTCCAGGCATCGGTTGCTTCGGGATTGTAGCCGCCTACGCCGCCGCCGCCCACATCAACATGGTGTCCTTTGGCCATTGACCAAAACACTATTTCTCCTTTATAGAAGACAGGTTTCACCACAGTTATATCGGGAGGATGGTTGTTCCCACGGTACGGATCGTTTAAAACGTATACATCACCATCATAAATCCTTCCTTCAAAATGTTTGGCAATAGCCTTTAAAGCAAAGGGCGCGGCTCCGCTAAGCACGGGAATATAGTCTTTTTGGGCAATTAGCCGGCAATGACGGTCAAATACAGCCGATACGAAATCCCTGGCTTCACTAAAAATGGGAGAACGGGATGTCCTGAGCATGGTCTGCCCGATTTCCGAGCATATTGCATCAAATCTGTTGTCCAGTACTGGAACCAAAATCGGATCAATCTTCGGCATGATTAACCCCTCCTTAACTTATCAATGGTCTCTTGTATACTGACACCTTTTCGGAACATAATGTAGTTATCATATTTATCGCAGGTGAGGTCGTGTTTCTCTGTAACTACTATGGTGGTTGTAGGTTCCTCTATAATTGCCGGACCCTTTACCAAATTTCCATAACCCATCTTAAGACCGTCGTACACAGGAACATCAACAAATTCATTACCAAAGAAGGCTCTTCTGCTGCGTTTATATGCGGCTGACGGATCCGTTCCCCTGTAGTTGGTCTGCTTATACGAAGGTTTTTCAGTTATTCCTCTTCCGGTTACCCTCAGATTAATCAGTTCTGCAGGAGCTCCGGGCAACGAATAGCCATACAGCTTGTCATGCTTCTTGTGAAACTCCCTGAGTGCGTGAGATATATCAAATGACGTTACCCCTTCTCGCTGTGAGTTCTCCGGAAGACCAACCTCTACTTCGTTGAATTGCCCCTCGTAACGAAGATCAACAGAATAGTTGATAACAGTCTTTTCAGTAGGTATTCCTTCCTGTGCCAACGTCAACTCAGCTTCCTCTTTCATTTCTTTAAACAGCTCATTTACACGGGCAAAATCCACCTTGCTCACTGACGTAGCGTATGTTCTCACGTAGTCATGTCTTAGATCACTCATCAACATCCCGGCTGCACAAAATACCGATGACCCCTTTGGAATGATAATCATCGGAATATCAAGCTCACGGGCGATCATTCCCGCATGGATGGGTCCTGCGCCACCCGCACAAATCAACGCAAACTCTCTCGGATCATATCCCCGTGCCACCGAAACCACTCTTAGCCCGGCAGCCATATTTGAGTTGACAATACGATATATACCACTGGCTGCCTCGACTTCCGTCATGCCCAGCTTATCCGCTACTTTTTCTTTCATTGCCCGCCTTACATTATCCAGGTCAAGTTTCATCCTGCCCCCGTGGAAATAATCGGCATCAAGATAGCCAAGCAGCAAATCGGCGTCCGTCACCGTTGGTTCGGTACCTCCAAGACCATAACAGACCGGCCCCGGGTCAGCCCCGGCACTTTGAGGACCGACTTGAAGCAGGTTGCCGGAATCTATCCATGCTATACTTCCGCCGCCGGCGCCAATGGTATGCATATCAATTACGGGTGAGGCAAGTCTATGCCGGGCCATACTCGCCTCGGTACTAATCGTGGGCACACCGTCCTTGACAAGGCAGGCATCAAAGCTCGTTCCCCCCATGTCTACGGTTATTATGTTTTTCAGTTCATGGATGTTCCCATAGTAAAGCCCGGCTGTGGGCCCGCCTGCCGGGCCTGAAAGAAGGGTGTTTGAGGCAAAGCGCATCGCAACTTCAGGAGACATTACCCCTCCGTTTGACTGCATAATGAGCAGGCTCCCCGCAAAACTACCGGCTTTTAACTTATCCAGCAGATTTGTCAGGTAACCTTTTAGCTTTGGGCCAACATATGCATTGAGCGCAACAGTACTATTCCTTTCGTAAAAACGAACTTGCGGCAAAATATCACTGGATAATGACACATACACACCATCCAGTGTTTCTTCCAACATTTTTCCCACCAGTTTTTCATGCATGGGATTAAAGAAAGAAAAAATAAAGCTTACAGCAATTGACTCTACTCCTTGCCTTCTAAAAACGTCGATAGCCCGGTATACGTCCTCGACATTAACGGGGGTCAGTTCTTTACCTTCGCAATCCGTCCTCTCTTCAACAACCTGGATCAGTTTCCTTGGCACAAGCGCTGCCGGCGGGCCATATTTTGTCTCGTACTGGTCTTCTTTGAGCCCGCGTCTCATATTAAGAACATCCCTGAATCCTTTGGTTGTAATAAAACCGGTCTTGGCTCCCTTCCCCGTTAACACAGCGTTGGTAGTGATGGTCGTTCCGTGAACAATAATTTCTACTGAGCCAAGTAATTCCGAAAGTGATAGGCCCTTTGCGTCTGCAATCTCTTGAAGCCCTTTGTAAACCCCTTCAGAAGGATCCCTTGGCGTACTTAATACCTTAAAGACCTCGGCATTGCCCAATTCGTCACTAACCAGAAAATCAGTAAACGTTCCTCCTACATCGATGCCAATTTTATAGCGCATATAAACTACCTCCTTGCATTGCCGGATTTTATTGCCAGACTTGAATGACATATAAAAATATTCTGACTTTAAACAATATTTTACCGTTCCCATTTTTTTAAAACAGGGCCATTCTTCCTTTTTATGTTGACCAAATATCCTTTTTAACAATCTCATCTCAAACTGTTATTGCCATAAGTAAAGCCGTGCCAAAACAAAGCCTGACACGGCTATCATAGTATCAATGTCTTTAGCAAATTATCAATTCTAATATACTTTGGCAATCTCTCCTTCCGCCGTTCAGACTTACAACCCGCGGTCCTGCATCCTTTGCTCAGGCGAAATGGAGGCAATCTCAAGCCCGGGCATGGCCTCGCCCAGATCCCCGGATACCTCTGCCAATATTTGCGGGTCGTTATAATGGGTGGTGGCAACTACAATGGCCTGTGCCCGGGCCGCAGGATTATTTGACTTGAATATACCGGAACCAACAAAGATGCCGTCGCAGCCCAACTGCATCATCAGCGCGGCGTCCGCTGGGGTGGCTATGCCGCCAGCGGCAAAGTTTACCACCGGCAGGCATCCCAGTTTGGCGACCTGCGCCAACAATTCGTATGGGGCGCCCATTCCCTTGGCCGCCGCCATCAGTTCCTCTCCGGGTAAATGGTGAACCCGGCGGATCTCACCTATCACCGCCCGCATGTGCCGGACGGCTTCAACCACGTTTCCGGTGCCGGGCTCTCCCTTGGTCCGGATCATTGCCGCTCCCTCGTCGATCCTTCTCAGCGCCTCGCCCAGATTTCTGGCGCCGCACACAAAGGGTACCTTAAAGGCATGCTTGTTGATGTGGTGGGTTTCATCGGCCGGGGTCAGCACTTCACTTTCGTCAATGTAGTCTACGCCCAGAGACTCCAGGATCTGCGCCTCGACAAAATGGCCGATGCGCGCTTTCGCCATTACCGGAATGGTTACGGCATCCATAATCCGCTGGATTATTGTCGGGTCGGCCATCCTGGCCACACCCCCGGCCGCCCGGATATCCGCCGGAACCCGTTCCAGTGCCATCACGGCGCAAGCGCCCGCCTCTTCCGCTATCTTAGCCTGCTCGGGGGTGGTAACGTCCATGATCACACCGCCCTTTAACATTTCCGCCAGGCCTTTTTTAATAGTCCAGGTTCCCTTTTCAACCACGAAAAATGCCTCCTTGAAGCCGGCAGCTAATAATTGTTAAAAGTTGAAGACTGCGCCAAGAGAATCGTTATCAACATCAAAGACAGTGTTATGCGGCGGCAGCGGCTCTTCGTGGAAAAACTCCGGCAAACGGTCTTCATTGGGACCAAAACCGGCCTTCTTATTAAACTCTCTTTCAATTTTCAACGCTTGTTGGCCAAGGCCGATTATGTTCTCAATATTCCATTTGGTATTGTAAGTATTGTTAATCATCTCCGCTACCAAACCAATGTTTTCAGGATTCTCACCCAGTGCAAATACAGTGAATAAACATAAGCCTGTGCAATCAATGCCCGCACACAGTACTTGCAGTTGTTTGGATACTTCTACCTGGCCTTCGGGTTTTAGCGGATCAATCCCCGGATAACCCAAGGCATTTCCACAAGTATGATCTGCGCCCATGGGAGAGGTGGCATATAACACACCGTTTGCCTTTATGGCCCTGGGATCGTAGGCGGCCAGTGATTGCCCCTTTACCACGGGAATACGTTTCACATTGAATGCTTTTCCGGTAACAGCCGCTCCCTGCGCGATAATACGGCCGAGTTCCGTACCTTTATCTATCTGTTTTAATATATCTTTTGCCGCTTCAGCGTCACCGAATCTTATCTTGCCCGCTTCCATTGCGATTGCTATGCTGTTGGCTATCTCAATGGTATCAACACCAAGATCGTCGCATAAATAATCCAATTCTGCTATGTCATCCAGGTCAGTGATGTCACAGTTGGAGCCAAACATGGCGATGGTTTCATACTCCAGTCCCGAAGTAACATATTCACCGTTTTCGCCATTAATCACATTGGAGCAGCGGATTACACAGCCTCTCATGCAGGGGTGGCCGCACTTGCCGCCCCGGCTGTTGATAACCTCGGCCAATTTTTCACCGCTGATCTCATTTGCTTTTTCGTTTTGTCCCTGTTTAAAATTTCTGGTCGGAAGCGCTCCCATGGCGTTAACCATGTTCACCAGTACTGCTGTTCCGAGATTGGGCAAGGCGCCTCCACTAACCGCGTTTTGGGTCAAAGCGCCGGAAAATGTTTTAGCGGCATCATTAAATGCTTCATTAACAGGACGGGCAAACCCGGAATCATCAATAACGATTGCCTTTATCCTTTTTGAACCCAGCAATGCACCCATACCGCCGCGGCCGGCGTGCCTGGAGGGGTTGCCGTTTATATCGGTTACAGCAACGGTGGCGGTTGAATACAGTTTTTCCCCCGCTGTCCCAATGCTGATGATGGTGGCTTCATTACCATACCTGCTTTTTAGTTCTTTAACGGTATCATAATTTCCCAAACCGGTGAGATTGCTTGCCGGCAACAGTTTTACTCCTTTTTTGGTTATCTGTATGACCAGCCAACCAGCAGCCGGGCCGTTTTCAATAACAATTGCTTTTATTCCCAGCCTGGCAATCCTTTGAGCGGCCATTCCCCCAACATTGCTTTCTTTTATTGTTTTCGTCAACGGGCTTTTTCCGCCAATGGAGAGCCTGCCCGAACTGGGCGCGCTGGTTCCGGTTAAGAGTCCCGGGGCCAGCACGATCTTATTGCTGCTGCTTAAAGGGTCACAGCCGGGGTCTACTTCATCACAGATAATTTGGGATGTCAGACCCCTCCCGCCTAAAAGTTGATAATTGTCTTTAACTTCTTCATATACAAAAACCTTGCTTCCGACATCAATTCTCAACAATCTGTCCATATCATTCACTCCTCATTACATAGTATAGGGTCACATCCGGGTTCTACCTTATTGACCTCCTGGAGCATGTCAATTTATATCAAGATACTTCGGAATAAGGAAAGGAATGAGCCTGTGCTACACCCGGGTGGACAACTTCCCCGTTAATGACATTAAATCCCCTGGCCAGCGGAGTCCTTTCAGCTAATACTTTTCGATAACCTTTATTAGCAAGCTCCAAAGCAAAAGGTATGGTTACATTGGTTAAAGCAAAGGTGGAAGTGCGAGGCACAATCCCCGGCACATTCGGCACAGCGTAATGTACCACCCCATGTTTAACATATATTGGTTCTTTATGGGTTGTAATGCGATCTATTGTTTCCACGCATCCTCCCTGGTCAACCGCTATATCAATAATTACAGCACCCTGTTTCATCTCTTTTACCATTTCTTCAGTCACCAGCCGGGGCGCTTTTTGACCGGGTAGTAAAACCGCTCCAACCAGAAGGTCCGCTTTCTTGACCGCCCTGGCTATTTCATAAGCATTAGAAGCTTGAGTGGTAATCCGGTTGCCATAAATGTCATCAAGGTATCGTAAACGTTTTATGTTGACATCAATAATAGTTACCCGGGCGCCAAGGCCTATGGCAATCTTTGCCGCATTGGTACCCACTATGCCTGCGCCAATAATTACCACCTCGGCGGGGGGCACACCTGGAACCCCGCCCATTAAAATTCCGCTTCCATTGACGTGGGTTTTATCCAATAGCCGTGCTCCGATTTGTACCGCCATCCTGCCGGCCACTTCACTCATTGGCGCCAATAGCGGCAATAAACCATCGCCATCCTGTACCGTTTCATAGGCGACCGCAATCACACCTTTTTCCATTAACGCCTTGGTTAGTTCCGGTTCAGCCGCCAAATGCAAATAAGTAAACAAAACCTGATCTTTTCGCATTAACCCATATTCGGCGGGAAGAGGTTCCTTGACTTTTAAAATCATATCCGCAATATCATATACTTCTTCCGCGGTGTTTATTATTGAAGCTCCCGCTTCCTGATAATCCTCATTGGAAATTCCGCTTCCGATCCCCGCGCCATTTTGAACGATTACTTTATGACCGGCATTTACAAGAACATTTACTCCGGCAGGAGTTATTCCAACCCGGTTTTCACTGGACTTAATTTCCTTGGGGATACCGATGATCATTTTACCACCTCATACTTAAGATTATGGGAAGGCCGGGAAAATCTTAACCGGCCTTCCTCAACTGACTCCACCTGCCGGAGCATTCCACTCTCGGCAACTAACCCTACTGATTTGAGTTGGATATTCATCCGCTGCTATACAACGGATTTGCCGGAAGCAGCGCTAAACAGTCTTAACGGTCTCCAGGAAAATGTCCACTGCTTTGGCGGCATGTTCTCTGGTGAGCACCAGCGGAGGCATAAACCGGAAGACGTTGCCGTTCCGGCCGCACGGTACCATGACAATTCCGCGCTGAAGCAAGCCCATCACGATCTTGCCCAGCGCGTCGCCGTTCAACGGCTTGCGGGATTCTTTGTCTTCCACCATCTCGATACCGATCATCAGACCTTTGCCGCGGACATCACCAATCACTTCGATATCCTTAGCCCCTTCGCGCAGCTGGTTGGAGACTTCTTCGCCCAATACCCCGGCCCGTTTAATCAACGCCGCGTCGTTTTCGGTCAAGATATCGATGTTGGTCATAGAAGCCACACTGCTCAACGCATTTGCCGCGAAGGTGTTGGGTTGAGAGCCATCAACTATTTTTGCCGCCAGGTCCTTTCTCAGCGACAAACCGGCCATTGCTACATCGCCGCCCATGCCTTTACCCCAAGTGACCATGTCCGGCTCTATACCATAATGCTCGATGCACCACATTTTACCGGTACGTCCCGCTCCGGCTTGAACCTCATCGGAGATGTACAAGGCCCCATGTTTCTCGCAGGCCTTTTTGACTATTGCCAGGTAACCAGGCGGTGTGGGCACATACCCGCCTTCCCCTTGCTGGGCTTCAATGATGACGGCGCCCACGTCATCTGCTCCCGTATACGGCGTGTTGAGCACATAGTCTACATACTGGGCGCATTGCAGATTACAACTCGGATATTCCAAGCCAAAACAGCAACGATAGCAATACGGGTAGGGCAAATGGATTACACCGGGGATGAACGGCCCGTAGCCCTTGCGGTATTGATCACCGGTTGTCAGTGAATTGGCGCCTAAGAATACACCGTGGTAAGCGCCATGAAAGGCTGCGATCTGAGATCTGCCGGTGATCTTGCGAACAAACTTGACGGCGGTTTCAACAGCGCCGCTGCCGGATTGAGCGAAATAGGTGATGCAGTTATCGCGAAGACCCGGCGGCATCACACTGGATACTTTCTGCGCCAGTTCAGTGCGCCTGACACTAGCTACATCAACGGCGTGCATAAGCGAGTCCATTTGATCTTTCATGGCTTTAATAACGCGCGGGTGACAGCGCCCCACTGCATTAACGGCTACTCCGGCAGTGATATCAATGTACACATTGCCATCCGGATCTTTTACGGTCGCCCCTTTTCCTTCGGCCATCACCAGGGGATACCTGCCGCCGCCGCGGGCCATGGACTCGTACTCGGTTGAAACTTCAATATACTTTTGGGTCTTGGGGCCTGGAACACCGGTACTTATCATTTGCGGGGCCTCTGCATAGGAAAGCTCGGCCAATTCTTTTTCACTAATCATTCTTCATTCCTCCCGGTTAATTAATTTGGTAATAAACGTTCTCTCTAATTAAAGTAATAATACTAAAAAGATATAATTATATCTTGTAAAAAACAGAATAATCTTAATTTAAAAGCAATTAATTTTAAACAGAGGCACTCTTTGTCTCCGCAATGCTCTTTGCCTCCGCATTTTCTTCCAAGTCGGCAATAAGATTTTCCAATGGTGTGCGTTCAAAGAGGCCTTTTTTCATGACAAACTTTACCCAGGCCGCCGAATAAACAATGGCAATAGCAATAAAGAGAAGGGCGTACCGGTAAATTATTCGCTTGATATCCGGATCCGGAAAAATATTGAACATCATATAAACCATTGAAAGAATACCGATTACCTGCGGTGCAATACCAAAAGGAGAGCGGAAAGGACGTTGCACATCCGGGTAGCGGTAACGCAGAATGATTACATCCAAATGAGCGATGATGTACGTAATGAAATAGCAGAAAACGCCGGCCAGAATGAAAATAACAATGCTCTCCACCGTAGCGATCCCAAACAACACCGGGATAGCAATGATGATACCGTTAAAAAGTATAGCAACCCATGGGGTCTGCCAGCGGCTGAGCTTGCTAAATATCTTTGGTGCCTGCCCCTCCATGGCCAAACCGTAGATCATGCGCGGAATAGCGGCACAGAGAGTATTCAACGAACTCAACGATGCCAGCATGGTAATTATGCCCATGTAAATCTGCCCTGAACGGCCAAGGATTGCCATTCCCGCCTCCACGTGCGGCGCCGGGGACCCCGCTAAGACCTCCATAGGAACATAGCGCAGAGCACCGATACCAAAAAAGATCTTGACTACAAAAATTATCAACAGGGATAAGAACATGGCCAACGGAATATTAATGCGCGGATTGCGAATCTCTTCAGCCAGAGGGGTGATAAACTCAAGGCCGAGAAAGAGCCAAAAGGCCAGCGCGGTCAGCCCCAGTACACTCCAGCCCATGATGTTAAATGAGTCAAAAGAAGTAGTAACCGGTTCACCGATTCCCAGTCCGCTAGTGCCCACAATACCGACGATAAACAAGGTAATCATCATTATTCCCGTCAGGCCCATTTGCAACCAGGCGTAGCACTCAATTCCCCGGATATTCACCAGCGTTAAAACGGCCAGCAAAACGATGGAAAACAGCTTTGGGTCCATCCAAGGGGCAAAAACCTCGCTAAAAACAATACCAGGAATGGTCGTCTCCGCCGCGCCGGAAAAAATATTGACCAGGATATAGCCAGCGAACACAGACATCAGTCCGGCAAAGGGGCCCAGCGCCGCCAGGGTATAGTTATTAATCCCGCCGGCCCGGGGTATCATAGAGGAAAGCTCAGCAAAAGAAAAGGCCACCAGCAGGTTCAAAAGCATGGCTACGACCATGGCAATGATAAAACCCGGTCCGGCAATGCCGAAACCTTGCCCCAGAGTAACCAGGGTTGTCGAGGCCACCACCATGCCGCTCGCTCCAGCTATACATGCCCAGAGGCCCAGCGATCTTTTTAATCTTTTTTCAGCCAAAATCGATACCTCCCTCGCGATCACCAGTTAAATAAAAAGCATGACAAACAAAAAAATTCACGAAACCTTTTAAATATCAACTAACGGCCTAACATTTAATTTACGCCCGGTATAACCACCGCCTCCCCGCAGTTCTACCCGCGTGCTCAATCTTAAGGTAGAATGTTAAAATTCAAAAATTTTAAAATATTTAGACATCTTTAAGTAATAATTTCACCTCTTTTTTATTTGCAATTTGATAAGGAGTGAGCCAACAAAATTCTTTAAACTCACGGATAAAGTGAGATTGATCATAGTAACCAAGTTCTAGAGCAAGATCTCCAAGCCTTGATTGATCATATTTTGATAGTATTTCTATAGACTTTTGAAATCTAACCACCCTGCTAAATAGTTTTGGGGAAATGCCAATGTATTTTTCAAAAATCTTACAGATGTATCGTGTAGAGTATCCAAATTTTTTAGCCAGGTCATCTATTTTATCTATGCCATTATTTTTAATAATGTTATAAATAAAATATTTAGCAATTTTAGAATCAGTATCATTCTGATACAAACGATTTAAAAAATCCCGAAAGAATTCAATCTGAATATTAAAGTTATTTTGCGAAGCAATACAATCAATTAAAGACCAGGAGTTTTCAACTGCTTCTGTAAGAGGTATTTCTTTATCGGTAAAATCTTTTAATGGATGCCTCAAAAAGTCATTAGCGCACCCCGGAAAAAACCTGACTCCAAAAAATTCGCTACTAGTTTTGTTTGGCAAGTGAAAAATAGTTTTGAGCCTTACCTTTTTTCCTTTAATAACACTACCACAAATATGAGCAGTAGGATTTTTTTTATCACAACAAAAAATTATATCTATACAACCATCGGGAACGACGAAGATATGTTCTAGATTCATTTCATCCATTTTAAATTTGTAATATAATGCGATATTATTAATTAAATGGGAGTTATTTATGATCTCAACATAGCCATTTAAATTCTTAAATAATGGTTGATGAGGGAAATACATAGTTCCTCCATCTAAATTATTTAAGTACATAAAGCTACATCCTTTTCCCGTTTATACTTAATAATAACGATATTAAAAAACTATGTATTGTAAAAATCGGAACATTTTGATTATTAAAAAATTGGATTTTTAGATAAGAATTTTTTACAAAAAATGACCTAAAAACAACTAGAGAACTTATCTCAATAAGTCTTGTAGATTATAGTGGATTCCAAATCCACAACCACCACACTTTCGTGTATAGCGTTCAGGATGTTGGCCAAACCATTTCATTCGTTGTTCTTGTTCCTCAGGCAGAAACTTAAACAGGTTCCCCAAAGCATTCTTAATTCCCGGAGTGCCTGTTTGTGTTTTTTTTATGTTAGAATCCACTATAAATCTACTCATCCAAATCAAATATAACGTTCTCCTAATTCTATTTGCCTATTCCGCCGGCGCGGGCTCCAAAGAAGGTGAGGGAAACGCCATCTCCTTAGTTAAAACAAAAGCAGCCTGCAGCGCCTCCGTCGGGCAAAGGGGGAAACATTCCTTGCAATCCCAGCACTCCTTGGCGGCAATCTCCGGAATGAAACTGATTTCCCTGCTTGGCCCCATGGCCACAAAGGAAATGGCGTTCTTCTTTTTTATCTCGGCGCAGTACCTGACGCATAAACCGCAATGAATGCAGAAAGAAGGCTCCTTACCAAAACGGTTTTTATCCGCGCCATACTCACTGGCCAGCTCCTGCAGATCCCTGGCGTCCGGCGCATGGGCCAACAGCAGTTCCAGGATCATTTTGCGGATCCGGTCCACCTTCTCCGACCTGGTCCTGACGATTAAATCCTTTTCCACCGGGTACAGACATGCGGCAACGAGCTTAGTCCGGCCGCGCACTTCCGCTTCCACCGTGCAGAGACGGCAGCCGCCGTAAGGTTCCAGTATCTCATGGTGGCAAAGTGTCGGAATCGTAACGCCGGCTTTTTTCGCCGCCTCCAAAACGGTCGTCCCTTCCGGCGCCGTAACCTCTACCCCGTCAATCTGAACAATAAATTCACTCATTTTCTTTGCTCCCCTTAGGTTATATATTACTACCTAACTTAGCCCCTTACAGTATTGAGCCGGGCACTTCTTCTCTTTAATATGCGCTTCAAACTCGTCTCTGAAATACTTGAACATGCTCAGCAGCGGTTTTTGTACACTCCTGCCCAGTGAACACAGGGCGGCCTCGCCGACCACCTCGGAGATTTCCTCCAGCAGTTCGAGGTCCCCCTCTTTCCCTTTACCGGCGGTCATTCTGGTGAGAATCCCCAACATCTGCCTGATACCTTCACGGCACGGCACACATTTGCCGCAGGACTCGCCGCTTAAAAACTCCAGGAAGAATCTGGCAATTTCGACCATGCAGGTATCTTCATCCAGCACCAGCATGTCGCCGGCGCCCAGTGAAGCGCCCAGTTTCGACAGTGCGTCAAAATCCAGCGGGGTATCGATGAGACTTTCGGGGATCGAACCGCCCATGGGTCCCCCGAAATGAATCGCTTTAAGCTTCTTGCCGTTTGGAATGCCGCCGCCAAAATCGAAGATAATTTCCCTGAGCGAAGTGCCCATGGGTATTTCCACGACTCCCGAGTTAACTATGTTACCCGACAGGGATATGAGTTTGGTGCCCTTGCTGCGTTCGGTGCCGATACTGCTGTACCACGCCGAGCCGTTGTTGATGATCTGCGGTACGTTGGCCCAGGTTTCCACGTTGTTCAGGTTACTGGGCTTATCCCAGATACCGCTGACCGAGGTGCGGATATATTTGGGTCTCGGCTCCGGCGCTTTCCCCTCTATGGACCTCATTAACGCGCTTGATTCGCCGGAAACGAATATTCCCACGTCCAGGTGCACTTCAATGTCAAAGTCAAATCCCGAGCCCATGATATTTTTACCTAAAAACCCGTATTCCCTGGCCTGCTCCAGGGCGAGATCAAGGTTTTTTCTCAGCACCGGAGTGTCATGCCGGGTATAAATGAAACCCTGGCTGGAGCCGATGGTATAGGCGCCGATAATCAAGCCTTCCAGCACCAGGTGCGGGTTCCCCGTGAACAGGGCCCGGTCCATGAAAGCTCCGGGTTCACCTTCGTGGGCGTTCACGATCACATATTTGGGCTCTCCGGGCGCGTTACGGGCGGTTTCCCACTTGGAACCGGCGGGGAACCCGCCGCCGCCGCGGCCGCGCAGATTGGCGGTTTTAATTTCTTGCAGTACTTCTTCGGGGCTCATCTCAAAAAGCGCTTTGGCCAGCGCCGCATAACCGCCGATGGCCAGGTAGTCTTCGATGCTTTGGGGGTTAATCTTCGGGCTGTTGCCGATCAGCAGCCGCATCTGGTTCTTGTAGAAGGGTATTTCGGATTGCAGCGCCGCTTTGCTTCCAGTGGCGGGATCGGTATAAACCAGGCGGTCAATCACCTGTTTGTCCACTACGGTCTTGGCGACTATTTCCGGCACATCTTCGGGTTTTACTTCTACATAGCATATTTCCTCGGGGTAGATAACAACCAGCGGTCCTTTTTCGCAAAAGCCGTGACAGCCGGTGGCCCTGAGTTCAACCTTGTCTTCCAACGACTGTTTCTTTAGCTCGTCTTCAAAGGCGCTGATGACCTTGCCGTTGCCCAGGCCCAAGCAGGCGATTCCCGCGCAGATGGAAATACAAGGCTTATCCGGCACTTTTTTGGCCAGGATGCCTTCCCTGAGTGTTTCCAGTTCAGCGGCTGAATTTATACGTGGCATAACGTTCCCTCACTCATATTTTTTTAACGCGTCCGCTATCTCGGCAGGCGACGTCTTTCCGTGAGTCTCACCATCAATTTCCACCATCGGGCCTAAGGAACAGCAGCCCTGGCAGTTTACCGTTTCCAGGCTGAACTTCAAATCCGGGTCGGTTTCGCCCGGTTTAATGCCGGTCAGTTCCTGGACCTCGTTTAAAACCTGCTGCGCGCCGCGGACCTGACAGGCGGTACCCGTGCAGACATGAATTTTATGACGTCCTTTGGGAGTCAAGCTGAATGTTTTGTAAAAGGTGGCGATGCGCAGTACCCGGCTTAAGGGTACGTCCAATTTTTCACTGATCTTCACCATTACTTCCCTGGGCAGCCAGTGGTTTTCTTCCTGGATCTCCATCATTACTTGAATCAATGCACCGGGGTTGCCCTGGTGCTCATCTAAGATATGATCGATTCGCTCGTTATTCATAGCCGCTGTCCCGACCTCCTTCTTTTCCTTATCTGGCCAGCGAGAAACGTTGTTGGCTCGGTTCGTATCCGGCTAACCCATGGGTGGCCGAATTATTTAGTTGTCTTGATACTTCGGACGCGGTCAGACCTAAAATATTACCTATTTCTCCGGTTGAAAGAGGTTTTTCCCCGAGCAGCAGCATGATCTGGCTCATGTTGATTTTATCCGCGATCAGGGTGTTGAATAGCTTTTCGAACTCATCACTGGAATAAAATTGATGGTACTCTTCTTCGGTGCCAAACTTAACTCTGAGCCGTTCGTTTTGCACTACCCTGATATAGGGGATTAGCTTGGTGACGGCTTTAAGTTTCAGCGCCAGGGTTTCTTTATCCAGGCCTTCGCTTTGGCCAAGGGGTCCCAACTCTCTCACCTTGCCGCCGAAGTCATTCATTACTTCGGCGAACCGGATCCCTTCACCGGCGGATGTCCATTCGATTCTTAACCGCTGGGGGTTCAGCCCCAGGTGTTTCATGATTCTCTTGCTTAACAGAGTCATTTTTAAAGCATCGTAGTTGCCCTGGGTGTTATAATGGCAGTCTCCCAGATGACAACCGCCGACATACACTCCGTCTGTTCCGTCTGCCAAAGCCCGGAACACAAATTCGATATCGACTCTGCCCGAGCACATCACGCGGATAAGTTTGGTATAGGTCGCATATTGTAGTCTGGAAACTCCAGACAAATCAGCAGCGCCGTATGCTCACCAGTTGCAGATAAAACCCAGAATCCGGGGTTTGAATTCGGTTCCTGATGCCACTTTTCATCCCACCTTTTTAGGTTAGTTTCTTCATTATGTGTATTTATGTGTATTTCCGGTTACGTTTTAAGTTGCTGAAATGAGTTCGCCTTCCGGAACCGAGGCGTCAATTTGGCGCAATACCTGGTCCCGGGTAAAGTGTTTCAGCACGATTGCCCCTGTGGGACACTTTGTATTGCAGAGACCGTCGCCTTTGCAGAGCACGGGATTGACCACGGCTTTGCGGCCCCGGGCCGTTTGTTGAAACTCGATGGCGCCGTAGGTGCAGGCCGCGATACACGCTCCGCAGGAGATGCAGTCATTTTCATTTACCTCGCAGACAGAGCCGGAGGCCACCACCGTGTCACGGGAGAGCAGGGTTAAGGCCCGGCCGGCGGCGCCGTACGCCTGGCTGATGGTTTCGGTCATCAACTTGGGATAGTGGGCTATCCCGCACAGGTAGATACCCTCGGCGGCAAAGTCAACGGGTCTTAATTTGACGTGGGCTTCCTGGAAGAAGCCGTCCGGGCTCAAGGATATTTTGAACAGCCTTGATATTTCCTGGCTGTCCGCGCCGGGTATAACGGCGGCGGCCAGGGCGACCATATCGGCGTCCAGCTCAAGCTTCCGGCCCAGGACGTAGTCGGTAACGACAACCTTTAAAACGGGCCGTCCTTCATCGCTCTCGCCCGGTTCCACCTCGGGCGGATCTTCCGGTTCGTAGCGGATGAACCGGACTTCTTTTCCGGCGGCTTCCCGGTAGAAGTCTTCTTTAAAACCATAGGTCCTCATATCCCTGAAGAGGATGTAGATGTCCATTTCGGGGTTTAGTTCTTTCAGTTTCAGGGCGTTTTTCACCGATTCGCTGCAGCAGATCCGGCTGCAGTAGTTGCGGTCTTCGTTGCGGCAGCCCACGCACTGGATCATCACCAGGCTCTCGGCTTCAGTGAGCTTTTCGTCTTTTTTGGCGATTTGGTCTTCCAGTTCCAGGTGGGTTACGACCCGCTCGTCCTGGCCGTATAGGTATTCGGTGGGTTGATAAACCCCGGCGCCGGTGGCGATGACAGTGGCGCCGTGTTTTATGTCCATGGTCCCTCTGTCGGACTTCACCCTGGTTTCAAAGTTCCCCACGTAACCGGTGGTGTCCATGATGACGGCGCCGGTATGCACATGGATTAAGGGATGCTGGTAAACCTTGCGGATGATACCGTCCATATAGGCCTGGACATCCAGCCCTTCCAGGGTGTAGTGGATTTTCCGCGCCATTCCGCCCAGGTCCGCTTCCTTTTCCACCAGGTGTACTTCATGGCCTTGTTCGGCTATGGACAGGGCGCTGGTTATGCCGGCCAGGCCGCCGCCCAGCACCAGGGCCGTCTTGTTTACCGGCAGGTCAAATTCCTGCAGGGGCTCTAAAAGGGCGGCCCGGGATACGGCCATCTTGATAATTTCCTGGGCCTTTTGGGTGGCGGTCTCCTTTTCTTTGGAGTGTACCCAGGAGCAATGCTCCCTGATGTTGGCAAAGTCGAAATAGTATTGGTTGATCCCGGCTTCCCGCAGGGTATCTCTGAATAACGGCTCGTGGGTCCTGGGGGTGCAGGCGGCCACAACGACCCGGTTGAGCCCTTTTTCCTTGATGGAACTTGCCAGCTTCTGGGCGGCTTCGGTGGAGCAGATGAAGAGGCTGTCTTCAGCATGCACAACATTGGGTAAGGTCAGGGCATATTCCACTGTGGAAGGAACATTCACCACCCGGCCGATGTTGGCGCCGCAGTGGCATACGTAGACACCTATCCGTGGTTCCTCCCGGGAAACGTCCCTTTCAGAGGGATAGACCCTTTCTCTGGCCAGTTTGCCGCGCCGGTAGTCCAGGAGTTCACCGCACTGGGAACCGGCCCCGCTGGCCGTTACAACCGACTCGGGGATATCCAGGGGTCCCTGGAAGGCGCCGCTGATATATATTCCCTGACGGGTGGTCTGCATGGGATTAACGGGATTGGTTTTGCAGAAGCCGTGCGCGCCCAGTTCAATGCCGAATTTGCCGGCCAGGCTATTGGCGCCGGCAGGCGGGGTCAGGCCGACCGACAACACCACCATGTCGAATTCTTCTTCTTTAACGCCGTCGTCGGTGGTGGCATACCGTACCGTGACGTTTTTGGTCACCGGGTCTTCTTTAACTATTGACGTATAGCTTCTGATAAAACGGACGCCGGGCAGGTTGGCCGTTCTTTGGTAAAACCGTTCAAAGTCCTTGCCGTAGGAGCGGATGTCGTTATGGAAGATGGTGCACTCGGCTTCGGCGTCATGGTCTTTGGTCAGGATCACGTGCTTTTGGGCATAGGTGCAGCAAACCGCTGAACAGTAACTGCTGCCGCCCGGGGTTACCTGTCTGGAGCCAACGCACTGGATCCAGGCAATCTTGTGCGGGTGTTTCTTGTCGGAAGCGCGCAGGATCTCACCTTCGTACGGCCCGGTGGAGCACAGCAGCCGCTCATAGTCGAGGCTGGTGACCACATTCTCAAATACGCCGTAGCGGTACTCGTCCCTGAGCCTGGGATCATAGGCGTCAAATCCCGGCGCTAGAAGTATGGCCCCTACCTTTACTTCCACCTTCTCGGCTGTCTGTGAGAAATCAATGGCGTCGTTTTTACAGACCCCCTGGCAGACCGTACAGGTCTTATCTTTCAAGTAGCGGCAGCTTTCGTCGATATAGGTGACCAGGGGAGTGGCCTGCGCAAAATAGATATGGATGGCTTTGTTGTCGGATATTTCCTGGTTGAACCGGTCGGGGTATTTGACCGGGCAGTATTCCACGCAAACAGTACAGCCGGTGCATTTGCTCTCGTCCACATATCTCGGCTTTTTGACCAGGGTAACTTTGAAGTCTCCGGCTTCCCCTTCGACGCTGTCGACTTCGGTATAGGTCATGATCTCGATATTGGGATGCCTGTTGCATTCGGTAAATTTGGGGGACTCTATGCACATGGAGCAGTCGTTGGTGGGAAAGGTTTTGTCCAACTGCGACATGTGTCCGCCGATGGTCGGCGCTTTGTCTACCAGGTAGACTCTGAAACCGGCGGTGGCCAGATCCAGTGAGGCCTGGATACCGCTAATTCCGCCACCGACAACCATTACGTCTCCAAAATTACTGCCTGCGAGACTGTTAAAAAGTTGCCCTCCGATTGTTTCCAGTTCTTTTTCCATTTCTCTCCGTCCTCATCAGATTTAATTTGCATACGTTGAGGGGTGTCCCCTGTCATACGTTGGGGACATTCCTGTTCCCAAGAGGAATACCCAAGCTTCAGCAGGTGTGTCCCCGTTCCTTAAACCACTTCCTGGAGGATTTCCGTGATATCCTTAACCTGGATGGCCTCGTCGTAATTCAAAACCACCCGGCTGTCCTCAAAGTTGGTGATGCAGTAGGGGCAGGCGGTAACCAGCTCCTGGGCGCCAAGCGCGATGGCTTCCTCCAGCCGGAGGTTGGAGAACCTTTCGGACACCGGGGTCTCCATCCAGATCCTGCCGCCGCCCATGCCGCAGCAGAGGCTGTCTTCCCGGGACTCGGCCAGTTCAACCAGTTCCAAACCGGGGATCTTCTTTAAGACCTCCCGCGGTTCGTCGTAGATACCGTTGTGCCGGCCCAGGTAACACGGGTCGTGATACACGATTTTCCTGGCGTATTCGTTGTTGATCTGCAGTCTGCCCCCGTTAATCAACTCGAACAGGTACTGGGTGATATGCACGATCTCGAAGTTCACGCTGAATTCGGGGTACTCGTTTTTGAAGGTGTGGTAGCAATGGGGCGACGACACCAGTATTTTCTTGACCCCGTGGTCGATAAACGTTTTGATGTTTTCCCGGGCCAACTGCTTGAATAGATCCTCGTTGCCCGTCTTGCGGATGCTTTCCCCGCAGCAGTTTTCTTCGGTGCCCAGGATCCCGAACTCCACCCCCGCTTTTTTAAGGAGCTTGGCGGTGGCGACGGCCACTTTCTTTAATCTCGCGTCGTAGCTTAAGTAGCAGCCGGGGAAATATAATATTTCCATGCCCTCTTCGAATGTTTTTACCCCCAGGCCCTTGGCCCAGTCAGCCCGCTTGGCGCGGTCTTCCCCGAAGGGGTTGCCGTCGGCGTTAAGGCCGGCGCCGGCGGCGCGAACCGGTTTGACGGCCGCGGGTAGTACGCCGTAGCCCGTGGCCATCCTGCGCAGCGCGAGGATGTTATTGATCTGCTTGACGTCCCGGGGGCATTTCTGGGGACATCTGCCGCAGGTGGTGCAGCGCCAGATCTCTTCGCTTTCGATCTCGCTCAGGCCGAAGGTGGCCTCGCGGATCAGCTTGCGCATGCTGAAGGGTCTTACTTTGTTCCAGGGACATACAGTATCGCATTTTCCGCATTGGTAGCAGAATTTGACTGCGTCCCCACCGCTCTCTTTTATCTCTTCGATTACCTCTTTAATTGGGGCTTCTATATCCACGATAATCCTTCTTTCATACCTAATCTAACTTCTGACTTTTGCCCTGAAAATTAGTCTCATCAAAGCGTGGTTAACCTGTCCTGGCTCGCTCATGGCTCCCGCGCCGACGGCACCAGCGGCTTGCTTCAGGCTAAACCGGACCGCCATAAACTCACCGTCCTGGTTCGGGTTATGGCTCTCGCGGCCGTCCATGGCCGCTCGTCCGGTTTCGCACTTCGCTGTGCCGGGTGCCATTACCGGCGCTCCCGCAAATCGCTCGCCTGGACAGGTGTAACCACGAGGTTTTCATTTTTCTGTTGGTGTCGAGTTAGACTACACTCTCTCCGCCATTCTGGCCAGGGTATCCACCAGCTTCTCCAATCCATGTTTGTCCACCAGTGTTTGCAAGCCCTGCTCTATCTCGTCGGGCTTGGCTTCTTCTTCGGCTTCTTCTTCCCTCTCTTCGTAAATGAGAACATCGTTTAAACAAACTTGGACACACAACGGCTCATCTTCGCCTTCACACATATCGCATTTGAGCGGGAGGCCGGAATCAGGCTCTTTGAATAAATCTCTGGAAGGGCAGGAAGCCCTGCAGAAGGCGCATTCGTCGTATTCCTTGCCGTCAATGATATATTTATCCCGGCCCATGCATTCGGCTGGAGCATATTCACCTGCGAATACCGGCAGCCAGATATCTTTTAGCCGGTGGGTAATCACCTGAATCCGGGACCGGGCCGGATTAATGCTGCTGTATTTCGGCGTAGCATGAAAGGATGAGCAGATTACCTCGCATGCCCGGCAGCCATTGCATTTATCTGCATCGACCTTAATAGTCTTAACTTTCTTCTTAATCTTGGCCATCTTTCAATATCCCTCTCTTTTCAAGGTCTTCGGCAACATAACCCAAATCTAATTCCTCTAATCTTTCTTTAGTAGGGATACCGTCATAATTCCATCCCTTGAATTTGTAATACGTGGTTAAAAGCTTTTCTTCAAGCTCTGGAAATCTATGCTTCCAATGATCTTCAGGGGGTTTCTCATCAGCCCTTGTCATGCCCCTGGTATTATTAAATGCCCGGTGTAAATTCCGGCTCCGGTTGACTATTTTTTTAAGTCCGGCTTCATCCAGATCCATCCCGGTGGCTGCCGAGATTAATTTGGGGTAATTGTGGATATGATAGGCGGGCTTCAGGCAAAAAGATCCCATACCGGCGCACAACCCAAGGGCGTCGTCGATGTTGTGCACCATCTCCATCCAATCCACAATTTCAGAGGAAATTTCAGGGGTCGGGTAATATGGATTTGAGTTTTCTCCCCGCGGTTCCCAGTCCAGGAAATATTGCTTAAACTTGTCATCAGGAAGTTGGGGCCAGTCCTTTACCCACTCTTCTCTATCCTCTCTGGAAGGAAAAGCCGACTGGGGCCAATTGCCCTCTATCTGGGTAATACTCACCTTTTCGTTGGTTGAAAACATCAGGTAGTAAAGGGGATCCAACATGCCCAGCTTGATATTCATCTGCTCATGTTTCTTGATGGTATTATGATCAAATGCCTCCGCGCCCTTGCCAATCCTGCGGGCCGCGTAATAAGTGCCGTCGGCCAGAAAATCTCCGATTCCTTCCCGCCTGACCAATTTGTCAAGCAACCAGAAGAATCTTCCCTCTTTATCGGATGGGCAGCCTGCAAAATCAGCGTCAGTCAGAATGCCGGCTTCATAGAGTTCAACAGCGAAGGCCAGAACTTGCGGAGTTGAAAATGAGTCTACTCCATACTCAAAAGCACGCTGGCAAATTCTCCAACTAAAGGATTGGTCGTCAACGCAGGCCGCAATAAGATAGGATAGTTTCGAGTAGCATTTCATCATGTATCTTGGTATATCCTGAAAGGAAATTAAAGCCCCGCACTGCTGCGGACAGTTAAAGCAGCTTATGAACCGCTTTATGGCGCTTTTCTGAATCTCCGTCCAACTCTCCTCGATTTCCTTGGTCCAAAAGTCTTTTCTCCGGAAGCGGGCATTGCCCCAGGCGAAACCAGTAGTATGCCACTCTTCATCAACATGTTTCATCGCCTGCGGCGACCCAACCCCGGTGTGAATGGCCATGATATTCTTTGCCGGAAGGGGGTTTGCATTGCGGTGTACTATAAATTCCGTCAAATCATTTATATGTTTCATAAATTCGGTTCCCCGGGCCAGGTTAATGTCCTTTGTTCCCCGGACAGCTATCGCCTTTATCCCTTTGTCCCCCATAACGGCGCCTGCTCCGAGCCTGCTGGCACTCGATCTGGACTGCTCAATGGAAGCCATGAAGACCCGGTTTTCGCCGGCCAGACCGATAGCCGCCACCTGGGCTCTCGGCTCTTTTAACTCATCTCTGATAAGTTCTTGCGTTTCAATAGCGCCTTTACCCTTCAAATGGGAGGCGTCGCGGATTTCTACTTTGTCGTTGTGGATCCAGATATAAATCAGCCTGGGGGACTTGCCGCGAATAATTACTTTGTCATAACCGGCATATTTCAATTCTGCCGACCAAAATCCCCCCATCATTGGATATGCCAGCAGGTCCGTTTGGGGAGAGATTGTCACAACAAGGGTGCGATTAGCGCTGAAAGCCGGTGTACCGCATAAAAGACCGCTGCTGAATATCAGTAGATTCTCAGGATCAAACGCTTTAGTTTCAGGGGAAACCCTATCCCACATTATCTTGACGTCGGTACCGAGTCCCCCCAAATGCAGTTCCATTAATTTCGGGTCGGTTTCCACTTTCTCAATGTTCCCAGTGGTTAAATCAATTTCTAGGTTATATCCTGTCTCCGCGTATCTCATTTTTCCTCCTCCCTTAATGCTTTTAATATGGAATTTACATGTTTTAACATTACATAAAACCCCTCCCAGAAGTCTTTTTTGTGATGTAGTTTTTCTGTCCAGGCGTTTTGGGCGCTGTAAAAAAAATCTTACAATCAAACTATGACGTTATGCTTTTTAAGGCATAACGGGAAGCCGGTCTATTTCCCCTAAGAGCCTAAAAAACAGCCTGCCAAGAACGTTATGCTTTTTAAAGCATAACGCCCCTGGTTTTACTACACGCAATTTTCGTGCCAATAAGTCCGCAATTTAGTTATCCGAGAAAACTTGGTTCTTGCATAATTCCGGCCAGGCCCGCCAGGCAATGCTTTATCGTACTTGAGAAGGAAATAGATTTTCATTCAAGGATTGCACCAGGCATAAATATGCAGGTACAAAAAAGGACATTTTCTGAAAGAAAACTTATCTTCGATTTGTATTAAAAATCGTACAGTGTATTAAATAATAGACTATTAATAATTTGACTTAATGGTCATCTTTTAAAATCCCTCTCTTTTTCAACTCTTCGGCAACATAACCCAAATCCAATTTCTGTAATCTTTCCTCGGTTGGGATACCGTCATGATTCCATCCCTTGTAATTGTAATACGTGGTTAAAAGTTCTTCCTCGTATTCGGGGAATCTGTGCTTCCAATGGTCTTCCGGCGGCTTCTCATCGGCTCTTCTCAAACCTCTCAGATTATTAAACGCCCTGTGTAAATTCCGGTTCCTGCTGACTATTTTTTTTAGTCCGGCCTCATCCATTTCCATCCCGGTCGCCGCCGAGATTAATTTCGGGTAATTGTGGATATGATAGGGAGGTTTCAATATAAACGAACCCCATCCAGCGCATAACCCAAGGGCATCATCAATATTATGCAATGTTTCCATCCAATCTACGATTTCGGAAGAAATTTCCGGGGTCGGATAAAATGGGTTTGCTTTTTCTCCCCGCGGTTCCCAGTCCAGAAGATATTGTTTGAATTTTTCATCCGGTAGTTGAGGCCAGTCCTTTATAAATTCTTCCCTATCCTCTCTTGATCGGATAGCCCCCTGGGGCCAATTGCCTTCAATTTGGGTAATGCTGATCTTTTCGTTGGTAGAAAACATAAGATAGTAAAGGGGATCCAGCATTCCTAATTTGATATTCATCTGCTCGTGCTTTTTAATGGTATTATGATCAAATGCCTCCGCGCCCTTGCCAATTTTGCGGGCCGCCCAATACGTGCCGTCGGCCAGAATATCCCCAATTCCTTCCCGCCGGGCAACCCGGTCAAGCAACCAGAAGAATCTCCCCTCTTTATCGGACGGACATCCTTCAAAGTCAGCATCAGTCAGAATACCTGCTTCGTAGAGCTCTACAGCGAAAGCCAAAATTTGCGGTGTTGAAAATGAATCGAATCCATACTCAAAAGCACGTTGGCAGATTTTCCAGGTAAAGTCCAGGTCGTCTACATAAGCTGCCATGGCATAAGTAAGTTTCGAGAAGCACTTCATCATGTATCTTGGAACACCCTGATGGGAAATCAAGGCCCCGCATTGCTGCGGACAGTTAAAACAGCTTATAAACCGCTTAATTGCACTTGTTTGACTCTTTGTCCAACTATCCTCGATTTCTTTGGTCCAAAAGTCTCTTCTCCGGTCGCGGGCATTACCCCAGGCGAAACCTGTGGTATGCCACTCCTCATCGCTGTATCTCATCGCTTGCGGGGAGCCGATAACAGCGCCATGCTGGGGGGAGTGCACCGCTATCCGGAGGGGATTTGCATTGCGGTGTTTTACGAATTCCCGCACCTCTTCCACAAGCTTCATAAATTCAGCCCCCCGGGCAAGGTAGATATCTTTTGTTCCCCGGACAGCGATGGCTTTTACGTTTTTGTCACCCATCACGGCGCCTGCCCCGAGCCTGCTGGCGCTTGATCTGGACTGCTCGATGGAAGCACAAAAGACCCGGTTTTCACCGGCCAGGCCGATAGCAGACACCTGGGCTTTAGGTTCATTTAACTCTTCTCTGATCAGTTCTTGCGTTTCAATAGCGCCTTTACCCTTCAAATGTGAAGCGTCGCGGATTTCCACTTTGTCATTATGGATCCATATATAAACCAGTTCCGGGGACTTGCCGCGAAGAATTACTTTGTCATAACCGGCGTATTTTAATTCCGCCGACCAAAATCCACCCATCATTGGATAGGCCAGTAAATCAGTCTGGGGTGAAATGGTCGAGACAATGGTGCGGTTAGCACTGTGGGCCGGTGTGCCGCATAAAAGTCCGCTGCTGAATATCAGCAGGTTTTCCGGGTCAAATGCTTTGGTTTCGGGATGGACTCTGTCCCACATGGTCTTGACGTCAGTACCAAGACCTCCCAGATGAAGTTCCATTAATTTCGGGTCGGTTTCCACCTTCTCAATGTTTCCTGTGGTTAAATCAATTTCCAAATTGTATCCCGTCTCCGCGTACCTCATTTTTCAACCTCCTTTTGTCACTTTTCAAAACATAATGGCCTATTGGTTTGACCATACCGTTATGCTTTTATAAGCATAACGACTGGCTATGTAACCGTTACTTCTTTAATGAAAGTAACGGTTACAAATGCTTTTGCCTTATCAATCTTACCTGTTTCAAGCAGGGCGTTTGCTTTTTACCGGATTGCCATGCTCCATGCATCAAAAAGTAACCTAGCCGGTTTTTTCCTTACTTTTTCTGACAATAGTTCTTTTTTCTTCAGGCAGAGGCGGTGGGACAGGTTCGCCGGAAATTTTGGTCACCGCGCCAAACTTGGTGGGGCAAGCTGTAAAGCAAGTGCCGCATTTAATGCATTTATCCTGGTCGATAACGTGGACCTGGTTTTTAGCACTAATCACCGCTTCGGCGGGACACCGTCTGGCGCAAGTCATACAGGCCTGGCATTTCCCGGGATCGATATAGTACGAGACTACGTTATTTAATAACTGGTCAATTTCTTCTTTAGTGAAATGCCCATCATAATCTTTGGGATTCCCCAGCCGCGCGCCCAGCTTCTCCTGCTTCTCCACTTTAATGTAAGGTACTAACCTGGTAACCTCCGCCAGTTTGGACTTGAGGCCGGTTTCGTCCAGTCCCTCGCTTTGGCCAAGGGGCCCCAGTTCCTTGACCTGCTTGACAAAATTATTAACCGTTTCGGCAAACAGGTTGCCTTCACTGCCGGACATAAAATCAATGCGCAGCCGTGCGGGGTTCAGCCCGATGTGTTCCATAATTCTCTTACCCAGCAGCACCATGTTCAGAGCATGGTAATTCCCGTGGGTAATATAGTTGCATTCATTTAAACGGCAGCCGCCAATAAATACCCCGTCTATTCCATTTGAGAAGGCCCTGAGTACGTATGCCAGGTCCACTCTGCCGGAACACATGACGCGGATCAGTCTCATTTCAGTTGTATATTGCAGTCTGGAAACTCCAGCCAGGTCAGCAGCACCGTATACTCACCAGTGGCATACGAAACCCAGTATTCTGGGTTTGAATTTAACCTTGCTCATGCGTCCACACCTCCTTAGGCAATCCGTTGGTTTATTCTCCAACCGCCATGTCGATTCGTTTGATGATCTCTGCTTCCGGAATCACCGCGTCTATTTCGCTCAGGAGTTCTTGATCGGTAAAGTGTTTTAGTGAAATAGCTCCTGTGGGACACTTGGCGTTACACAGACCGTCTCCTTTACAAAGCACGGGATTAATCACCGCTTTTTTACCGGTAAGCTCCAGGGCGCCGTAGGCGCAAACCGAGACACACGCCCCGCATCCCATGCACTTCTTCTCGTCGATTTCGCACACAGACCCGGAGGCGACGACCGTATCGCGCGAGAGAAGCGTTAAGACCCGCCCGGCGGCGCCATAAGCCTGGTTGATTGTTTCGGGTATATATTTGGGATAGTGGGCCATGCCGCAAAGGTAGACGCCGTCGGTGCCGAATTCAACCGGTTTTAATTTGACGTGGGCTTCTTTGAAGAAGCCGTCCGGGCTTAAAGTTACTTTGAACAATTCGGCCACTTCCCTGGTGGTTGCCGAGGGTATGACAGCGGCGGCCAGGACGACGAGATCGGCATCTATTTCCAGTTTCTTGTCCAGGACAAAATCGGTGGCGATCACTTTCAGCACCGGCTTGCCTTCATCCGATTCCCCGGCTTCCACCTCCGGTAAGTCCTGCGGTTCATAGCGGATGAATCTGACCTCTTTACCGGCCGCTTCCCGGTAAAAGTCCTCTTTGAATCCGTAAGTCCGCATATCTCTAAAGAGGATGTAAATATCCATTTCCGGGTTTAGCTCTTTTAATTTCAGGGCGTTTTTGATGGATTCGCCGCAGCAGATCCGGCTGCAGTAATTTCTGTCTTCGTTGCGGCAGCCTACGCATTGGATCATCACCAGGCTCTCGGCGTTGATCACCCTTTCGTCCTCCCGGGCGATCCGTTCATCCAGCTCCAGGTGGGTCATAACCCGGTCGTCTTGGCCGTAAAGGTATTCGGAGGGCGTGTATATATCGGCGCCGATGGCGATGACGGCCGCACCGTGTTTTATTTCCGTGGTTCCTTTGTCGGACTGCACCGTGGTTGTGAAGTTGCCAATATAGTCGGCGGCCTCTGTGATGACGGCCTCGGTATAGACGTGGATTAAGGGGTGCCGGTATATCTGGGCGATGATATCGCCCAGATAAGCCTGGACGTCCAGCCCTTCCAGGGTATGGCCTATTTTTCTGGCGATCCCGCCCAGGCCGGTGTCCTTTTCCACCAGGTGTACTTCATGTCCCTGTTTGGCTATGGACAGGGCGCAGTTCATGCCGGCGATGCCTCCGCCAACCACCAGCGCCGCCTTGTTCACCGGCAGGTCGAATTCCTGCAGCGGTTCCAGGTGCCGGGCCCGGGCCACCGACATGCGGATAATGTCCTGGGCCTTTTGGGTGGCCGCTTCTTTTTCTTTGGAGTGCACCCAGGAGTTATGCTCCCGGATGTTGGCCATTTCGTAGTAATACTGGTTAATTCCCGCTTCTCTAAGGGTGTCCCTGAACAGCGGTTCCAGGGTCCTGGGTGAGCAGGCGGCCACGACTACCCGGTTAAGCCCTTTTTCTTTGGTCATGTCGGTTATTTCCTTGGCCGAGTTGGTGGCGCATGAGAATAACTGTTCCTGGGCGTAGACCACGTTGGGCAGGCTCAGAGCGTATTCCACCGTGGAGGGAACGTCCACTATCCTGCCGATGTTGGCGCCGCAGTGGCACACAAAGACTCCGATCCGGGGCTCTTCCGCCGAGACGTCCCTTTCCGGCGGGTAGATCCTTTCCCGGGCCAGGTTGCCGCGCCGGTAGTCCAGGAGTTCACCGCACTGGGAGCCGGCTCCGCTGGCGCTGAAGACCGATTCCGGGATATCCAGGGGACCCTGGAAGGCGCCGCTTACAAATACGCCGGGTCTGTTGGTCTCCATGGGGTTGTCCGGGATTGCTTTACTGAATCCGTGCGCGTTGAGCTCAATGCCGAACTTCGACGCCAGGGTTTCGTATTCCAAAGGCGGATTTAACCCGACGGATAATACCACCATATCGAATTCTTCTTCTTTGACGCCGTCGTCGGTGGTGGAATACCGTACCGTGACATTCTTGGTCTCGGGGTCTTCCCTGACTATTGATGTATAGCTTCTGATAAACCTGACGCCGGGCAGCTGCCCGGTCCGCTCAAAATAGCGCTCAAAATCCTTGCCGTAGGAACGGATATCGTTATGGAAGATGGTACACTGGGCTTCGGCGTCGTGATCTTTGGTCAAGATCACTTGTTTTTGGGCATAGGTGCAACAGACCGCTGAACAATAGCTATTGCCGCCTTCTCTGACCTGCCGGGAACCGACGCATTGGATCCAGGCAATCTTGTGCGGGTGCTTCTTGTCGGAAGCGCGCAGGATCTCACCCTGGTATGGGCCGGTGGAGCATAGCAGCCGCTCATAGTCCATACTGGTGACGACGTTTTGAAATTCGCGGTAATGATATTCCGCCATCACTTTGGGGTCAAAGGGCTCAAGACCGGGGGCCAGAAGTATCGCTCCCACGCTGATTTCTTCTTTCCGCGGTTTTTGAGTCAAGTCGATGGCGTTGTTCTTACAGGTTCCCTCGCAAATGCGGCATTTCTTCTCTTTAAGGTAAAGGCAGCTTTCGTCGATATATGCGATCAGTGGTATGGCCTGGGCAAAGTAGATATGGACTGCTTTATTGTCCGATATTTCCTGGTTGTATTGATCGGGATATTCCACCGGGCAGTATTCCACACAGGTGGTACAGCCCGTGCATTTGTCTTCTATGATGTATCTGGGCTTTCTTGTCAAGGTTACTTTGAAGTCTCCCGCTTCTCCTTCCACGCGGTCAACTTCGGTGTAGGTTAAAACTTCTATATTGGGATGCCGGCCGACCTCGACCAGTTTGGGCGAGAGTATTCACATGGAGCAGTCGTTGGTGGGAAAGGTTTTGTCCAACTGCGCCATGTGGCCGCCGATGCTGGGCGATTTCTCGACCAGGTAGACTTTAAAACCGGCAACGGCCAGGTCCAGGGAGGCCTGGATGCCGCTGATGCCGCCGCCTACAACCATTACGTCGCCGTATTCATTGCCCCTGCGGCTCTTATATAGCTGCCGGATCTTTTCCTTTATTGCGTTTGCCATACTTCTATCACCTCATTTCAGATTTAATGTACCTGTACTCTTCGGGTTAACCACTTCGTTTTAATAGCCAATCCGTTTCGAGTGGGTAAACACTGCCAGATGGTCGCCGCGGGCCTGACCGATTAAAGTGATGCCCAGGTCGTGAGCAAGGGAAATGGCATTCTTCGTCGGGGCATGCCGCGAAACAACAGCCGGTACCTGCATTTTCGCCGCTTTAAGCAGCATTTCGGATGATACGCGGCCGGTGCTCAGCAGCAATCGATCTTTGGTGGGCAGTCCCCTCAACAGGCATTCCCCCTGGATCTTGTTCAAGGTGTTATGCCGCCCGATATCCTCAGCCATCACCAGCAGGTTCCCGGTATCGGCCAGGGCGGAAGTGTGCACACCACCACTGAGTTTGTACAGTTCCATTTGCTCCAGAAGCTGCTTCATCAGCGACAACACTTCCGCCGGTGTAATAACAAGACCGGAATCAACCCTCTGTCCCTGAGTTATAAAAACTGAACTGCCGCTGCATCCAAGCTTCCGCAGCTTTGGTAAACTATTTCCGGAGTTTTTGAGCCGTACATCGGCCAGCGACTCCTGCTCACTCACCTGCATGCTCGCCACATCGTTGATGCTGGAGATGATTCCCTCCGCGTAAAGATATCCGAGGACAAGGTAATTAAGCTTGGCTGCAGTGCACAGAATGGTGACCAATGCTTCCTGGTTGACATAGATGGTAAGTTCCATTTCACTGGGCACGTAAATTGAGGCCTTGACCCATCCGTCGTCGGAAAAGCGATTACAAACCACTTCCGCTGCTACGTCTTTAATATCAAGTGTTCTAACCGGTCCTTGCGCATCCGGCTTTTCCTTCATTAAATCACCTCTTGGAGGATTTCCGTGATATCCTTAACCTGGATGGCCTCGTCGTAATTCAAAACCACCCGGCTGTCCTCAAAGTTGGTGATGCAGTAGGGGCAGGCGGTAACCAGCTCCTGGGCGCCAAGCGCGATGGCTTCCTCCAGCCGGAGGTTGGAGAACCTTTCGGACACCGGGGTCTCCATCCAGATCCTGCCGCCGCCCATGCCGCAGCAGAGGCTGTCTTCCCGGGACTCGGCCAGTTCAACCAGTTCCAAACCGGGGATCTTCTTTAAGACCTCCCGCGGTTCGTCGTAGATACCGTTGTGCCGGCCCAGGTAACACGGGTCGTGATACACGATTTTCCTGGCGTATTCGTTGTTGATCTGCAGTCTGCCCCCGTTAATCAACTCGAACAGGTACTGGGTGATATGCACGATCTCGAAGTTCACGCTGAATTCGGGGTACTCGTTTTTGAAGGTGTGGTAGCAATGGGGCGACGACACCAGTATTTTCTTGACCCCGTGGTCGATAAACGTTTTGATGTTTTCCCGGGCCAACTGCTTGAATAGATCCTCGTTGCCCGTCTTGCGGATGCTTTCCCCGCAGCAGTTTTCTTCGGTGCCCAGGATCCCGAACTCCACCCCCGCTTTTTTAAGGAGCTTGGCGGTGGCGACGGCCACTTTCTTTAATCTCGCGTCGTAGCTTAAGTAGCAGCCGGGGAAATATAATATTTCCATGCCCTCTTCGAATGTTTTTACCCCCAGGCCCTTGGCCCAGTCAGCCCGCTTGGCGCGGTCTTCCCCGAAGGGGTTGCCGTCGGCGTTAAGGCCGGCGCCGGCGGCGCGAACCGGTTTGACGGCCGCGGGTAGTACGCCGTAGCCCGTGGCCATCCTGCGCAGCGCGAGGATGTTATTGATCTGCTTGACGTCCCGGGGGCATTTCTGGGGACATCTGCCGCAGGTGGTGCAGCGCCAGATCTCTTCGCTTTCGATCTCGCTCAGGCCGAAGGTGGCCTCGCGGATCAGCTTGCGCATGCTGAAGGGTCTTACTTTGTTCCAGGGACATACAGTATCGCATTTTCCGCATTGGTAGCAGAATTTGACTGCGTCCCCACCGCTCTCTTTTATCTCTTCGATTACCTCTTTAATTGGGGCTTCAGTCTCCATAGTCTATAATCCTCTTTCGTATTTATTTCTGCGCCATTCTGGCGAAGGTATCCGCCAGTTTCCGCAGCCCGTATTTATCTACCAATGATTTTAATCCGATTTCCATCTCACCCGGCTTTACTGCTTCGACTTTTTCTTCCACTTCCTCTTCCACGAAGGTGAGGCAGCCTTGCGGACATGCCTGAACGCAAAGCGGTACTTTTTCGTCTTCACACAAATCGCATTTGAGCGGGAGACCGGAATCGGGATCCATAAACAGGTCTCTGCTCGGACAAATAGTCCCGCAGAAGCTGCATTCGCTGTATTCTTTGCCTCTAATCGTATAAACGCGTCTGCCGTCACATTCGCTTTTGGTGTAATCAGTGGCGCGAATCGGAACATATTCATCGTTAAACGGATCCATAACCACGCGGATCCTGGACCTGGCGGGGTTCATGCTGCTGTATTTCGGTGTGGCATGATATGCGGAGCAGGCCATCTCACATCCGCGGCAGCCATTACATTTATCCAGATCTACTTTTATTGTTCTTATTTTTTTCAGTACCGTCTCAGTCACGCTTAGCGCCCCCCTGACTTTTGTTCTTCTGTTTTTGCCGCTTCCTGGGAGGGAGTGCCTTCATTAGGATCTAAAATCCCTCTCTCAATTAGTTCATCGGCCACATAATCCAGGCCCAGTTTATACAATTCCTCTTTGGTGGGAATCCCGTCTTTGGTGAATCCCCTTAAGTCATAATAGGCGTCAAGCAACTGATTTTCCAGTTCGGGGTTCCTTACCGCCCAGTGGTCCTTGGGCGGATCGTCGTCGACTCTTCTAATGCCCAGCCTGTTATTGATGGCTCTGACCAAAGTCCGGTTCCTGCGGCAAATTTCCCACAGCTCGTCCTTATCGATATCCATGCCGGTGGCAAGCTCAATTATTTGCGGCACGTTATTGAAGGAATACGCTGTTTTCCCTCCAAACTGGCCCCTGAACGACGACACAAAACCGCAGAGCCCGGTGGAGTCGTCAACGTAGTGCATCGCCTCATTCCAGTCGGTAACCAGGCAGGTATCTTCAATGGACATCTCGTCGCGCTTTTCCCATTTCATGAAGATGTCTTTAAAAATTTGGTTTGGAACCGCATCCCAATGCTCGACGAACTTTTTCCTCTCTTCCAGATCACGGATGGGATCCTGAGGGAATGACCCTTCAATCTGGGTGATGGCCATTTTCTCGCCGGTGGCGATCATCAGGTAATAGGCCGGGTTCAGTTTACCCAGTTTAATGGGCAACTGCTCCATTTTTTTCACGGTATTGTGTTCAAATTCTTCCGCGCCGTTGCCAATCATGCGGGCCGCATGCCAGGAGCCGTGGGCCAGGATATCGCCAATCCCTTCCCGGTGCACAACTTTTTCAATCAGGTACTTGATCCTGTCCCCGGGGTCTTTCGGGAAATTGGGCATATCCTTGTCGGTTAAAATGCCGTTGTCGTAAAGCTCTATGCCCAGGGCCAGTGTCTGCGGCGTTGAATATGAATCCAGTCCGTAATCCTGGCAATAACCAAGTAATTCATAGCTGTAGTTCAGTTCCTTGAAGGCTGCCATATGATAGGTATCTTTTCCGTAACACTTATAGCCGAATCTTGGGTGGCCCGGCCAGGAAATAACATTAATGCATCCCTTGGGACAGTTATAGCAGCCCATTTGCCTGTCCATATGGTCATACTTCCAGCGGGTCCATCTTTCCTGGAGTTCTGCGCTCCAATAATTTTTCTGCCGTACCCGAGAGTTGCCCCAGGAAAAATTATTGTGGTGGAAACTGTCGTCCTCGTCGGTGGCCATCCAGTCCCCGCAACCGTCGCTGGCATGAATTTCCTGCTTCATTTTGAGGCATAACTCAAATAGTTCCTGTGGATGGGCGATATTAATGTCCTTTGTGCCGCGCACAACGATGGCCTTGATCATTTTGTCGCCCATGATCGGACCCGGTCCCCTGGCGGCGCTGTTCCAGTTATGTTCCAGACTGGCCGTGAAGACCTTGTTCTCACCGGCGGGGCCGATACAGGCCACCTGGGCGAAGGGTTCATTCAATTCTTCTTTAATGAGCCGGGTGGTTTCCCGGACGCCTTTCCCCTTTAAGTGAGAGGCATCGCGTATTTCCACCTTGTCATTTTTTATCCATAAGTAAACCAGCTTGGGGGCTTTGCCGCGGATGATGATTCTGTCGTAACCGGCATGTTTTATTTCCGGCCCGAGGTATCCTCCCATCGTCGAATGTCCGAATATGCCTGTCATGGGATTAATGGTGTTTACACTGGTCCGGTTGCACCCGACAACAGGTGTGCCGTGTAAAAGGCCGGCGCCGAAGATCAGTAAATTACCTTCGTCAAAGGGTTTAATTTCAGGACCGACCCGATCCCATATTATTTTGGCGTTAACGCCCTGACCGCCCAGAAAAAGCCTTGCCAACTTGGGGTCGGTTTCAACCCGCTCAATGTTTCCCCGGGATAAATCGATTTCCAGATTATACCCTGTTTCTGCGTACCTCATTTTTCAACACCTCTAAGTATATTTTTAGCCCTGGAAAGGGTTTCCGCAGCCGCTTTATTTTGCCGCGCATGCATTAAAAATCTTGTATTGTCTGGCGTAATCTTGCCGGATTTTAACACAATCCCTGGTTTCACCCAATACCTATGTCCCCCCTTAATAGTGTTTTGCTGTCAATTCAACCCGGCATTGCCTTTCTTTGTGGTGAAATCAGTAAAAATACATATTGTTTTGATAATTTAACAAACACGCGTTTGACACAGATTACTTTGAACACGGAAACCGGTATCAGACAAAATCATACAAACTTTCTACTTTGCAATTTTTATACCTGCGGAGAAATATTTAAACTAAAAACAAAGCTTGGTTTTATCGGGGCTTTGCAATCTGCTAATTAGTAAAATCTGTATAAATACAAATAGACCTGTCCTAAAAGCATACATGTTTAAATGGTGTACAACTTAAACACAAAAACCATGCCATCTTCGGCATGGTTTTTACTTGGAGCGGCTTGTTGCTGCTGTCCTATCAGGCCATATAGAATTACGGAGGAAACCGGTCGCCTACTTCCGATTGTTTTTTAATTTATCCAAATATCTTAATCTAGGAATAATTTCTTTGTGTATATCACAAGCAACAGATTTTCCTGATGTAGTGCCATTCAACAACAATTTATCATGGGGACACCCTCCCTGACAAGTGGTTTTTGATTCACACTCCTTACATTCATCTGGAATGTTTGGTTTTGCAACATCATAATGAAATGTATCGCATTGTATTTTATTTAGGGGATTTGTATCAAATATTGTTCCCGTTTTAAAAGAATGGTCTCTAATACATGGTCCAATCGTACCATCCGGATATACTGCAGCAAGTCTTTTCCCACAAGGATATGGAGAAGATTCCAGATCCCATAATGGAATTAAAGTATCCAGCAAGAAAGTAGTATGGACATCAAATCCCTTAACAATATAATTCTCCAACAAATCACATAATTCATGATATTTTTTCAGTAATCTTTTTGAGTATTCAGCACCTGGTTCTCTGTATAGATCCTTTTGATATCTTAAACGGTATCCATTTTCAATTCCGAATCTTGTTATATCAAGGATTCTTTCTAGGTTGTAATTATCCAAAGTAGCCACGATTGTTTGGCCAATAACATTTGATCTCTCACCAATTATCTTCATCCTTCTGGATAATTCTTTAATAGTAATATCTGTAATATTGGTTGTTATCCATTGGATATCTTCAAGATCATCCCAATTTACAGTATCTATTAAATCACCGTTCGTATAAAGAGATCCTTGTATACCATCAGTATTTTTATAGACAGAATCCATAATTTTCTTGATTCTATCTGTTCTCAATAATGGTTCCCCACCAAGAAAAACAATTGTATTCACCTTGACGTTATTAACTTTCCAGACCTCTGGAATCCACTCTAATAATCTGGCAAAGGTGTTCTCATCCATTTCCAATTTATTTTCATCGCCGACTTGATTAAAGGCATAACAATAGTTGCACCTTCTTGTGCATTTATATGATAGAAATAAGATGAACCAGAAAAGAGGCAGTTTCTCCCAATCACCTTCTCCCTTCAATCTTCCATCTTCAATCGAATACATTTTTTTAAGTTGTTTAACATGTTCTGTTAGTCTTCTCATGGTCCATTTTGACCTTCCTTTCATTTCATGGCATATATGCTGAAACTTTTGCTCCTGCCGCAAGCAGACCTTGACCGGGCGGTATATCCACAAACAAGTTGCAGTCTGCCATTGTTCTCAAAACACTCTGCCCGGTGAGAATTCTTGCCTTGGCTATTCCTCCCTCTATAGAAAGCCTGGCCGCCTTCATCCTTCTGGCATCAGTTTTATGGTAATCGCCGGATAGGATAACCTCCACCTTGCGAGGAAGTATAGACGTATAACCCATCATTTTTTTCACAACGGGCTTAACCATAAGTTCAAAGGAAGTAAATGCAGCTCCCGGATGACCGGATAAGCCCAGGACTAATTTGCCGTCTTTTTTCCCTGCCACAAAGGACTTGCCGGGCCTGACTGCCACTCCTGAAAACAGGCCCTCAACCCCCGCCATGTCCAGGGCATGTTCAACCAGGTCATAATCCCCGGCTGATACTCCTCCCGTAGTAATGACTAAATCCGCTTTCTCCAGGGCGGTTTGCACATGAGCGGCTATTTTTGCTGCTTCATCCGGCACAATACCCAGCGGGACAGGTTCTGCTCCGATTATCCTAAGTAGAGCTGTCAGTAAATACTCATTGCTATTATAAATCCGGCCGGCGCCAAGCGCTTGGCCAAGCCCTGTCAATTCACTGCCGGTACTGATGACGGCAACCTTAACTGCTGAATAAACAGGTATATCGTTGAACCCTGCCGCAGCCAGCAAACCAAGCAGGGAGGGGGTAACAGGCGAGCCATTAAAAACGATATTTTCACCGGCTGCTATTTCCTGACCGGTTTTTACTACGTTGGTGCCCGCAGGAACCTGGTGATAAACCAGGATATCTCTCCCCTCCCGCCGCACCTCTTCATACTTGACCACCGCATCAGCCCCCGAAGGAATCGGCGCTCCTGTCATCACTTTTACTGCCGTCCGGTGAGAAATTTGAAAACGAGGGCTCATCCCGGCAGCCACTTCTTCCAGAACCCGGAGTTTGACCGGGGCATGCTTCCCGTTTCTTTTGGTATCCCGGCCTAAAAGAGCATATCCGTCCACTGAAGAACGATTAAAACCAGGTATATCTTCTTGAACTGTCAGGTCTCCCTGAATTGTACGCCCCAAGGCTGCTATTAAAGGCAGCCGTTCTCCCGGACTGACTGCCGCATGCTCCAGCAGGAGATCGCGGGCGTGTTCCAGGGATAAGTTTCTTTTCCAACCATGGGTCGAGATGGAGTAATAATCCTTGGCGATGCTGATATTTATAAACGCCTTGTCAGGACTATCCAGTGTTTTAGATAATTGATCCTCGATATAGTTAACCCCGACCGTGGGATTAAAACCAGTAATCTTGAAAGTGTTCCGCATGTCTTTGGCCATGCCCAATTGCTCAGGCAGAACATTTTTTTTAACTTCTGCATTACTAATAATTGGAACCACCTGCCTGTATTCCTATTAATTTTTATTGTTTGGGGGCCGGAAAAAGCAGAATGCCGGGCAGCTTTACGAAAAGCAAAGCCAGCCCGGCATAAATGCCGCATCCAGGTCTCCTTTTCGCAGTGGAAGGCACGCCGGTTTCCCAACGCACCCTTACGGCCATTAAACCGTGGCGTCAACGCTTTAGGTTATCTGGCTCGGAGCACATTATTGAAGTAAATCTGGTTTCCCGATGTTTCAACCCTTTTCCTTACTTTTTCTGACAATAGTTCTTTTTTCTTCAGGCAGAGGCGGTGGGACAGGTTCGCCGGAAATTTTGGTCACCGCGCCAAACTTGGTGGGGCAAGCT